>Ga0307988_1001161_pt1 | contig 15569 bp, 8 predicted proteins | sample EllFjometagen183_FD_203166 | JGI IMG/M metagenome (GOLD analysis project Ga0307988, IMG submission 203166) | Marine microbial communities from Ellis Fjord, Antarctic Ocean - #183 | ecosystem: Environmental > Aquatic > Marine > Unclassified | place: Southern Ocean | collected 2014-10-08 | reverse complement strand
CTCATTACTTGACCTCCAGTGATTATTTTTGTGTTAACTTTAATTTTAAGATATTATAGGCAAGTTTTTTTTATGATGTTGTGCTGCAACGTTGCACGTTGCGTTTTTCATCGACGTGCAACGTCGATGTACATCACTTCAGCAATAACATTTTCTTTTTGAAATGATCGAGCTTTTTCTTTTCGTGCAAAAGAGTCAGATAATTCTTTTACTCTTAATTCATTTTTGCTGCTAATTAAAGTAGTAATAATACTAACACTAGCTCCAATAATTACCCCTATAAAACTATTTAGAATTACCAATAAACCAATATTCATAAATCCCCCAAAGATTAGATTTAATGTAAAAAGACATTTAATTTCCAAAGTGAGTTTATTGTTGCTTTATTATTTCCGTCAAGTGTAAAATAACTTTACTATGAAATTTGAAATGGGAAATCTAGAAGTAATAAAAAAGAAAAAGAGGAATTACCCTTAATTGTCGAAAACCTTTTCACATTTTCTTGTTGATAAGTTGAACTTATCAACACAATTGCTTTCGCAAGTTCAACTTGCGAATGAGTTTTTCGGTCAATTCGGAGAATTGACACTACTTGCAAACAGGAAAAAATATGTCGCTTAAAGCGACTATGTTTTATTTCATAAAGCCAATATTAAATGTCTGCATTACTCTAATGTCATCCTCAGCTTGACTGGGGATCTTGTCTCTCAATATAATTTGTTTCCACGACTAAAGTCATGGGCTACATCTTTATTGTACCGCAACGTTGCACGTTGCGTCTATCATCGACGTACAACGTCAATGTACATTGAATCATCTTTTTTTCTTTCTCTTTTTAGTTGTTGTCCTCTGTTCATTATCCAAAAAGAAAGCTATCAGATCTTTCCTGCCGGCATTCTTCAAAGCTTCAATAATCAGTTTTTTATTTTGCGGAACAAACCATTGAACAAGTGCTTTCTGTAGCCTGATCTCTCTGCCTTTTGGAGTATTGATCTTCTTGCCATCAAGGTCAAGTCCAGTATAATACATCATTGTACTTTGCGTCATTGGCGTTGGCGTGAATTGCTGAATTTGTTTTAATCTAATCCCTTTCATCTTAAGGTAAGTAGCTAACTGAATAGTCTCCTTTAAACTGGAACCAGGATGCCCTACAATAATGTATGGAACAATAAACTGTTTTTTGCCAATATCGTTGCAATAGTCACTATAAATATCGTGAAACCGCTCATAAAGTTTAATTGAAGGTTTATTCATGTATTGCAATACTTCGGGACTTATGTGTTCTGGAGCGAGTTTGAGGAGTCCACTGGTATGATATTTAGCAACTGTTTTTATGTAATCAATATCTTTCAGTGCCAGATCAAACCTGATACCGGAAGAGATAAAGGAATGTTTTACTTTTCTTAATTTTCTAACTTCATTTAAAAGTTTTTTCTGTGCTCCATGAGAGGTCTCTAAATTGGGGCATATCTCAGGGAATAGGCAGGAAGTTATCTTACAGGTTTCACTTATACCAAGTTTACAACTCATCCCATACATATTTGCCGAAGGTCCACCAATATCACTTATCGTACCTTTAAAATTGTAATCAGCTGCGATTGTTTTAATTTCTTTTATTATTGAGTTAATGCTTCGCGAACTGATAGTTTTTCCTTGATGCTCTCCAATAGCACAAAAATGACATCCTCCAAAACAACCACGATGTGCAGTTACTGAATCCTTGATCTGAGTAAAAGCTGGAATTTTCTTACCATTATAATCTGGATGCGGCTGTCGTGTAAAATTAAGATCATAAACATCATCAAGCTCTTTGGTAGATAACGGTTTTGCAGGTGGATTATGAATGAGAAAACTCTTCCCAAATTTTTGAATGAGTACTTTATCACGGAAACCATGCCAGAAGATTTTATGCATTTTAAGAAAATCATTCTTTAAAAGATCTGAAGAAAATTCTGGTAGAACAATTGCATCTTTAATCTCTTTTCCAATTACTACAGTTCCATGGATGTTCTTCATATTATTGATGTCTTCACCGTTGTTTAATCTATTTGCTATTGAGGTTATAGTCCTTTCACCCATTCCATAAACAAGTATATCTGCTCTGGAATCAAATATAATAGAATTTCTTAAGTTATCGCTCCAATAATCATAATGCGGTAACCGGCGCATGCTTGCTTCTACTCCACCCAAGATAACAGGAGTATCTTTATAAATTGCTCTTATTTTTTGTGTGTATACAACTGCTGCTCGGTTTGGTCGTAAACCGCTTTTACCACCTGGTGAATATGCATCTTCAGAGCGTATCTTGCGAAGCGCTGTGTAGTGATTTATCATTGAATCCATATTCCCAGAGGATATCCCAAAGAATAATCTAGGACGACCAAGTTTTTTAAAATCGGCATCATTCTGCCAGTTTGGTTGGGAAATTATTCCTACTTTATAGCCTTCTGCTTCAAGAGATCTAGCAATGATAACCGGACCAAAACTGGGATGATCCACATACGCATCACCTGTTATTATGATTATGTCGAGTTGTTTCCAACCTCTATTCTTAAGGTCTGTTTGAGATGTTGGTAAAAAGTTATTCATAAAAAAAGCGACGCTTTGCGTCGCAAAAAAATTGCCATCACCAAATTATGGATTTAATCTGATAATATTAATTGCCTGAACGCCTCTATCTGTTTCAATTGTGTCAAATTCTACTTCTTCATCAGGTATAAGTATTTTTCTACCCAATTCTGAAGCTGTAACTATTGATTTCCAGTGAACGAAAAATTCTTTTCCTTCAGCTGTAATGACAAAACCATAACCCTTTCCTTCATCAAACCATTTTACAGTTCCTTTCATTTTTTACTTCCTTTTTTGTTTTAATTACAACTTTTAGATAATTGTTAATTAAGCAAGCGATTTATTTTTCGTCATTCTTAGAAATCTTCCTACTGTAACTTTTAACGAAGAATAAGGTGAATATATATAATTACTCTGGGTTTATCCTTCCTTAAGAGAGCAATGTATAAGACTCGTCAGTATGACGATATATAACAACGTGCAAGACCTGTCCAACCTTCGTCCTTCGACTGTAATCAGAATGATTATGTTTATTTTACAATTTGCACAAACACAATAATATGATTATCACCAATTCTTAGGATAAACATTATAACTGAGTTATCACCATTTAGTTTGATCTTTTTTCTAAATTGTTCGGTAGACTCTGGGAAACCGCGTGTTTTTACAATAAGTTCTCCAATTTCTTTTTCGCGAACATATTTGCGGACTTGTTTTAAATCATACTTCATCACTTTATCAACTTCATAAATATTCCCAAAATCACATTCTATAATTTGTGAACCGGTTAATAGTGCAAGTTTAGAATCAATGAGCATGTAATCTAATTCACTTCCCAATTCCTGCACCAATCCAGCCCTAATTATTGCAGGATCAGGTTCAAACATATATCTCTGAATTTCAGAAACATCTATCTTTACATCTGAATTTTGTAGCATAAGGTTAGGGGTTAGCAATACTGCTTTTCGTTTACAATTCTTAGTAGAAAGTTTTCCCATGCAAAGCAAGATCTCTTTTAATGTTCCATTTTCAGATACAAATTCGAGAGTTGAATCTTTGGGTAATTCTAAGTTTTTGTAATCTATTGCAGGAGATAGTTTAACTGCGATATTTCGAGAAAGTTCTCGAAGTTCAAGAATTTTAGAAAACGGAGGGGAATACTCTTCAGGAGCAATCTTACGAAAATTTCCAGATCTCCTGTCCGGATCAATAAATATTGCATCTACCTTCTTGTTAAAATCTTCAGCTTTAGCTTGCTCATAATTGATATTATTCAAACCTTGATTTGTGCAATTATACTCAGCTAACTTCAAAATATCGGCATCCAAATCAACCGCATAAACTTGCTCTTTAGCTTTGGCAATATTTATTAGATCAATCCCAGTTCCACAACATAAATCTGCAATTTTGTTATAATCTTTAAACTTCTTTGCATGATATTTTGCTATCGTCCAGGAACTTGCCTGTTGTGCTCCACGTTCTGTGAAGAGTAGCTCATTGGAGATCGGTATCTTTGAAGAATTTCTTCTTTGTAATATAATCTGACTAAGCATTTCTTTAATTGGTTTTTCAGGATTTGATAATACTAATTTTTGTGTTTCGTTTATGGTAATTTCTTTTAATTTCTGAAGCTCTTTAAAAAATTTTCTGTTCTTCTTTTCTTTTAAGAATTCTAGTAATTTATTAATATTCATAATATTGAGATTTGGTTCTTATACTTATCTGTCAAATAAAAAACGGGTGGAAATCCACCCGTCAATTATATAACCTAATTTTCTTATTTAAGTAAAATACATTTCTTCACATCTACTGTGGACTTATTAACTTCCAACTTGTAGAAATAAATTCCTGAACCTGCTTTCTTCCCATTATTGTCAGTACCGTTCCATTGTATTGTTTGTAGACCTTCAGATCTAAATTCTGCATTTACAAGAGTGCGGACTTTCTGACCGCGGATATTGTAAACATTCAAATCCACTTTACTATCTGCTGGAAGGCTGAAAGATATATTCGTTAATGGATTGAATGGATTGGGATAGTTCTGATTTAGAATTGGCTTTGTAGGAATGATAGTAAAATCTTCTGCATCAGTAATAACTTTATTATCGCCATAATAACCTGTTCTCTTATAATTCCCGCGATAAGTAGACCAAGGAATTTTAGATCCTTTAGTAAGTTTACAGTCTATTATAAGAGCACCCGCAATTGTGCCTGAAATAAAATCGAAATCACCATCACCATCAATATCTTCAACACTTGCTGGTCCATAAGCACTAATATCAACAGTTACCGGAGCAAATGCTACTTCAGTTCCATCATTGTGGAAAGCGTAAAAATCATTGGCTACTGTGAAACACACCAACTCAACATTATCATCATTATCCAAATCAACTGCCATCGGTGGTTTTGATATTGTTCTTGAGATATCTACAGGCCAGCCAGGTAAAATATTACCTTCCTGATCTATAATATAAAATTCTCCATCAACCGTTGTAAAAGCTATATCCAGTTGTTCATCGTTATTAAAATCTGCTGCAATTGCAGATCCGGCAACTTTTGCATTCAACGATTTTGTAACCAGAATATCTCCGGTTGGGCTGATTATATAAAGCTTATTATCAATTGTACCTATAATTATTTTTTTATTATCAAGCACAATAGGAGCAGTTGCAGAAATTGCAGAAAGTGCAAGTGGGAATCCATCAATATTTTCACCATCATCTCCATACACATATAAATTTCCATCAAGAGTAGAGATTAATATTTCACTTTTGCCATCTTCATTTATATCTGCAGAAGCCATATCACAAAAAAGTGTGTTAGGAAGTCCTACTGGAAAATTAGGAAGCATATTGCCATTATTATCAAATACTGATAACTGGTTATCAAGGTCAAATGTAACGATATCAAGTTGATCATCACCATTTACATCTGTGATCATTGGAGTAAGCAAATTCTGAGAATTAACTGAGCTACTAAAAATTTGAGCACCTGTGTTATCTAGTGCATAAACCGAACCGTCTCTATCGGCTATTACCAGATCTGAGATATTATCATTATTTATGTCACCATAAGCTATACTCTTCCAAATATTTGCATTACCTGTCCATGGGAATCCACTCACCATCTGTGCATCAGGTTGAAGCAAATTAACGTTTGTCTCAGCATCAACAATAAGAATATCTTTCACTCCGTCTTCATTGAAATCTGAAATTATCGGATTTGAAAAAACTTGATTATTTGCAGACCAAGGCCAGTTCTGCTGGAATAAAGATACTTCAAATTCCATTGAATACTCTTGTTCAAATACTCCTCCACCAGTTACAGGTGCGGAGATGTATAATGTATAATTATAAGTATCATAACTACAGTTTTGGGGAGCTTGGATAATGAACGAAGGTCCTGTAAGCGTAGTTCCAACAGGAATATTCCCAAATTCAACCGTTCCATTGATAACCTCAATTGTGTTATCTTCAAACTCAATGGTTGCAGTTACATTTTCTGCATCAGCCCAGCCTTCCATGTTTTCCAATTCTATAAAAACTTCTATTTGCTCTCCCGGATTTGGAGTGTTATCGTCATCACCATATAGTGAGTCATCATAAAATACTCCTACAGGCTGAATATACGGGAACGAACCATTCGCATATTTCACTTCAACAGAAGGGTCGCCAAAAATTACTAGTTCATAATGTACCCAGCGCATCACACCACTATCCAAAGCCATATTTACAAGTTCAGTTCTAGATTGTGATAATGATTTTCCAAGTTGACGTTGATTATCGTTGAACATAGCTTCAAAAAATGCAATATCATAATATTGGGAAGGTCCATTTGTGTTGCCCGGGCTGTACCATCCATATCTTGTATTTCCAATAAACGCAAATAAACCATGTTCTGTCATTACAAGATTTTCGCCAATACTCTCATTTGATAGACTTGTTAATTCATCAAATGCTGCAGGATAACAACCCTGTGTGTAAGCGAATCCATAGTTTGTATTTGTATAGGAGTTAACATAACTGGTTGTCTGACCGAATACAATATTTTCGTTTGAGTGCCCCATATGATTAATAACAGAAAGTCCACTATTTATGGCATCACGAACCCAATCTGTATTGTATGTTCCATCACGTTCATAAAGTCTGTTTACATGGTAATCTGCATCCAAACTCGGAGCCAGGTCAGCAACTTCATCTTTGTAATCTCCACCCCATGTTACGGGACTGTTATTCAGATTTTCGCCTAATAAAGTAACAACATCATTAGTAAAGGTCTGGTTATCTACATAATATGATGTTTTATTAAAAATGTTCTCAAACTCTTCCTGAGTTTCAGCTGTAAACCTACCAACAGAAACCTCAGGGATGAGATCAACATCATCTGCAACTTCACCATAAGTTCCATTCCCATTTCCATCCCAGTTATTATCAAGACATCCATAATAAAGATCGCAAGGCATATTGTAATCAAACATTCCCTCTCCTGTATCTATAAAAACAGTCCGGATCGGGATTATTTCATCATCACCACCTAGCAGAACGTATTCTAAAGGAGTTGAAGTTCCAGAATAAGTTACATATGCATCATTAATAAAATTCTTGATTTTTTCTTGTTCATTAACACCTGGATATTCAGCATAAATATCAGAAGTAAGGAACGTTCCGGTTACTAAACCGCCATCGTTTTTCCAATCTACAAAGTCCTGTAAATATGCTTCTCTTTCTGCATCAGTAATAACTATCATTGTATATGGATCTGATGGACTTACTAGTGTTCGGCTAGTACTGGAATAAGTTTTTCTATAATTATTAAGGGTATTAGGATTTAAGATCATCTGTTCTAGTTCTGTTTTATAACTTTCGATCATCATTTTATTTTGGGCATCAAATACTTCATTGTTAGATGCGGAATTTACTGTTATTTCTGCAGTTTTGAACCATGATACAATTTTTGTAACAGGATTGAATTTATATGGGAAAATATTGATAATAACTAAGTCAAATCCTTTCACTCGTTGAGTTCCCAACAGTTTATAATTCATTGCTGGAAAATTTGCATTTGCAAAATAGATTTCACTATCTTTGAGTGTGTTATCTGGTTTGGCTTGTGAAATGGGCTGCATCATTCTTGAATGATCAATATATTTTTCACCGCTCATTTCATTCAAATCTGTAAACTCTACATTTATAGAAGTAAGTTTCTCTCCCATTGGAAGTAGTACTTTTACAGATATGTATGCCATAGCAGGTTGACCTGGTGTAATCATTTGCGGAAGTTCATTTTGAAATGAATTCCTAATAACTATTGGATCTTCAATATTAAGATTAATTGCTGAGATCATTAGTGGTAAAATCAATATTGCTACTAAAATTGCTCTTCTCATTCTATGCTCCTTTTTTACCTATTTATAATTAATTTCTAATTATGCAATTTTTGAGCCAATCTTACGTCAAGTAAATAGTTTCTAATGTGTAATAATGTGGAAATTACTTGAATTGTTGACAACAATTAAGAAAGATGTAGCGTAGTTCGGTCAGCGCGTTCGGTTCTGGACCTAAAGGTCGTCCCGATGAATCGGGATCATCCCGACCAAAATTTTTTATACTATTTTAGCAAATCCATTTTAAGCTCCTTGTATTCTCTTCATATTCTTAATAATTTTAATAAGTTCATGTGCTAAAAGGAAGATCGCAGAAGCAACAAAGATCGAGATCCAATCGTTTAAGTGCAATGGAGCAAAAGCCAGAAAACTGTTAATACCTGGCAAATAAATTGCAAGTATGCAAATTGATATTGAGAAAATTATAGAGTAAAGCATTTTAGGATTGTTGAAGAAGTTTTTAGAGAATATCGATTTCAATTCATAACGTCTAGAAAGAATATTTACAAATTGAGTAAAAGCTATGGTTGTATAGCAAACTGTTGTAGCTCTAGCATATAAGATATGATCCGCGGTTAATACCACTCCCATTCTCTTAATAAAGAAACCAAAATTCAAAAATGCTAAAAGCCCCATAAGTATACCCAAAAAGATTATCTCTAAGGATGATCTTTTATTAACAATATGTTCCTTACGACCTCGTGGTGGAGAGGTCATCAACTCTTTCGCTCCAGGATCAAATGTTAGAGCTGTTAAGGGTAAAATCTCTGCAAAAAGGTCTATCGCTAATATCTGAATCGCCAAGATCGGAATTGGCCACTTAAATAACATCACTCCTAACAAGCCAAGCAGAACAACAGCTAGCTCAGCACCATTACTAGTTAAGGACGCTAATACTGTTTTCTTGAGATTATTATAAATTATCCTGCCTTCTTTAATTGCACTAACCAATGTTGGAAAACTGTCATCGAGTAAGACTAATTCGGCTGCCTGTTTAGAAACATCAGTTCCCATCTGCCCCATTGCAACTCCAATATGAGCACTCTTAAGAGCTGGTGCATCATTTACTCCATCTCCGGTAACTGCTACGATCTTATCCTGTTTTTTAAGTTGTTTTACAATGCGCAATTTATCTTCTGGTGATACTCTACTGAAAATTAGCGAATCGTTATCGTCCATGATCTTATTCAGTTCTTCATCAGTTAGCTCTATGAATTCTTTACCAGTAATTACAGGAACATCTGCATCTATAGCAGAGATGTTGATCTCTTTGCCAATTGCTTGTGCTGTAACAGCATGATCACCTGTCATAATGTATGTGCGTATGTGTGCTTCATGAGCCCTGTCAATTGCTTCTTTAACTCCTTCTTTTGGTGGATCGGTCATGGCTATTAGTCCTAAAAATACAACATCTTTTTCAATATCCTCTAGAATATAGTCCTTCTCATTTGCATCCAATTTTCTAAAGGCAATGGCAATAACTCTCATAGCCTGTTTTGAATACTCGTTGTTTATAGCTTCGATCTCTTCTTTATCCTTATCTGTGATCACTGCTTTCTTTCCGTTTTTCCAGATATGTTTACTTATGGAAAGGATACTGTCGGAAGCTCCCTTCATCTTGAGATATTTTTCATCACCAAATTGTCTGATCGAACTCATTCGTTTACGTACAGAATCAAAACTGAACTCATGAAGTTCTGGATTTTCCTCATCCTCTGTAGATGAATGAGTTCCCAGTTTAGTAGAAAGTGTTATCAAGGCAGCCTCAGTAGGATCTCCCACAGGATACCAATTATTATGATTCTCATCTGGAGCATGAATAACAGCATTAGAAGCCATTGTAGCAGCATCCAGCATTATCTCCATCTCCTCGATTTCTTGCTGTGTAAGTTCCTTATCATTCTTATCTAATATTGTTCCTTCCGGTTTATAACCTAACCCTGTGATTTTATAATGTTTCCCAGAAAACCATAGCTCCTTAACGGTCATTTCATTTTTTGTTAATGTTCCGGTTTTATCTGTACATATCACATTAGTAGAACCTAATGTCTCTACTGAAGATAGTTTTTTTACAACAGCATTCTCTTTAGATAGACGGTGAACGCCTTGGGTAAGAGCAACCGTGATCTGCATAGGAAGTGCCTGAGGTACAACCGCGACTGCAACCCCTAAAGCATAGATAAATGCAAAGTTAACACCTAACCCTTGAAGTGCACTACCAATGAATAGAAAAACGGCAATGATAACTGCAAAAATTGTTAATCGGTTAGCAACACTTTGAAGCTCTTGTTGAAGAGGTGAACGGGAATTTTCTTCTTCCTGTGTGAGATCAGCGATTCTTCCCATCTCAGTTTTCATGCCCGTTGCAATAACTATACCTTTGGCATTTCCGGAAGCAACAGTAGTTCCCAAATAAATCATGTTATCTCTATCAGCTAACTGACATTCCTCCTTAATGGCATTACTGTGCTTATCCTGTGGCATGGATTCACCGGTTAAAGAAACGTCGTTTGTACGTAGATTAAAAGATTCGATAATTCTGATATCCGCAGGGACCTTGTCACCCTCTTCTAAACTTACAATATCTCCAGGAACTAAGTCACCTTGATGTATTTCAGTTAGTTCTTCATCCCTAAACACCTTAGAAGGTGATTGAACAAGCTTCTCCAATGATTCCATGATCTTTTCTGCTTTGAATTCCTGCAAAAATCCTACTACCGCATTAATTAAAGCAATTGTTAACATTATTATACCGTCACTATAACTTTTTATAAAAAATGATAAACTTGCAGCGACAAGAAGGACTATCATAAATACATCTTTGAATTGAGCTAAAAATTTGATAAACGGTGACACTTTTTTACTTGTAATCAGTTCGTTCTTCCCATATTTCTCAGATCTTTTTAAAGCTTCCGATGAATCTAGTCCTTTTTGAGAAGAATCTAACAATTTAAAAATATCTTCTGTTGATTGATTGTAAAATTTAACTTTATCCAATTTAATTTTCTCCTTAATAATTTGCATACTATATTGGAAAGTTCTACATATTTGGTCAATTAGTTCATTATAAATCTTTGTTAAATCTCATATTAATAATATGATTTGACAATTAATGATTTTTTAAAAAACTAAAGGAGAGAGTTTTCTGAGATGATCGAAAAGCGACTCTTGAAAGGAGAGAAAAATGAAAAAATGTTTTGTAATTTCACTATTATTTATGCTTCTTACAATTAGCCTTTCAGCAGAGTGGAGCAATGATCCATCAATTAACAATGCTATCTGTAGCTTAACCGGAGAGCAAGCAATTCCAAAAGTTGTCACCAGCTCAACTGGTGATACTTATATCGGATGGTTTTCTAATGATTCCGGTAATTATAATCTAAGATTGCAAAGATTAGACCAATTTGGAAATGAGTATTGGGCAACAGATGGAATTGTTATTAGTGATAATCCTGCTATGACCTGGTTAACTGATTGGGATATGACAGTTGACGGTAATAACTATGCAATTCTCACATTCCAAGACATCAGAAATGGTGGAAATAATAACATTTACGTTTATAAAGTAGCGCCTGATGGTTCGTTTTTCTGGGGAGAAGATGGAATTGAGCTTTCAAATTCTGCTGCTTTTGATGTAGCACCAAAAGTTTGTGTAACGTCAGAAAGTGGTACTGTAATCACCTGGCAGTCAGATGATGCGATCATTATGCAAAGAATTGCAAATAATGGAACACTAGTTTGGGGTCCTACTGGAATAACGCTGAGTTGTGCTGATACTTACTCATGGCCACAACCTTTTGCTGTTGAGAATGACCACATTTTATTAAAGTTTTTCCATGATTCTGGTCCTGCCTGGGCACCAACTCGTCATTGTTATATTCAGAAATTTGATAATGATGGTAATGCAGCTTGGGCAACAGATACAATCGTTTCCAATGCAGATGGAATAACAGCTTGGACACAGGTTTTCAATATTATCTCTGATGGAGACAACGGATGTTTTATTTCCTGGCACGATAGTCGAGGTGGTGGTACAATTTCTTATCCGTTTGTACAGCATGTGAACTCGGATGGAACTGTTGCCTATATTGATAATGGTGTACAATTATCTACTGAAACAAATCGTCAAAATTTCTATCCTGAATCTGTATATGATTCTGTAAATGATGAATTAACAACTTATTGGTCACAAACAGATGGTAGTCAAAACAACCATGGAATCACCGGGCAAAAACTCGACACTAATGGAAACTTGTTATGGGGAGCAAACGGTAACAATATAATCGCGATCTCAGCTCTTTATGTTATACCATTTGCTGTACGTAAGACAAATGACGATACTATAGTTTTTTATGAAGAAGGAGTTACAGGTACAGATTCTTATACGAAAGTTATGCGTCTTGATACTGATGGCAACTTTGTATGGACAGGTGATTCTGTAACAATGTGTTCAGTCCCTTCCAGCAAAATTCATAGTGTAGCAAGTCAGTTTAATAATAATCAGATTATTGCGAGCTGGGAAGATGAGAGAGCTGGAGCAAAAGATATTTATGCTCAAAATATCAACTTAGATGGCACTCTTGGTGCTCCAACAGCTAACGGAACGATAGAAGGATCAGTAGTTATAAGCGGTGGAGCGGGATTTGTGGAAGATGTTGAGATAACAGCTGGAACAGCAACTGTTAACCCAAGCGCTAATGGAGATTACGAAATTTCGATTGCTCCCGGCACATATGAAGTAACTGCAGTATTAGAATATTATACGCCTCAAACGTTAATTGATATTGTGGTTACGGAAGGCATTGCAACTACAGGAATTGATTTCACACTCGCATGGATCCCAGTTTACAATCCACCTCAAAATCTTATTGTTGATCCATTAACTGGTATAGTCACTTGGGATCCTCCTGAACTATATCCCGGAACTGAAGTTCAAGGTTACAATTTTTATTTGGATGGAACTTTTGTAGAATATTGTGAGTTATTAACCTTACAATTAGAAAATTTAATTAATGGCGTGGAATATATAATTGGAATTTCTGCCGTTTATGATGGTGGTTGGGAATCTGAAATTGTTGAAATAATGTTCTTCTATACTGGAACAAATGCTGGTAATAGTATTGTAGCGGTTACAAAATTAATAAACAACTATCCTAACCCATTTAACCCAGTTACAAATATTTTTTATTCTGTTAAAGAAAGAGGAAATGTGTCTTTAGAAGTATACAATTTAAAAGGACAACTTGTTAAAACTTTAGTAAATGAAACAAAAGAAACAGGTGATTATACAACTATCTGGGATGGTACAGACCACTCAAACAAATCTGTTTCCAGTGGCATATATCTTTACAGAATGAAATCTGACAACTATATATCTACTAGAAAAATGATACTCTTGAAGTAAAAACTATATAAATAAAAAAGCCCTCCGAAAATGGAGGGCTTTTTATTAATCATATATTACATCAGGATTATTTCAATAACACCATTTTCTTAGTTGATGTAAATGAACCTGTTTTCATTTTGTAGAAGTAAACACCGCTTGCAGTCATTCTACCATTATCATCCATTCCATTCCAAATAACACTATGTGTGTCAGCACTTAAATTTTCGTTAACTAATGAACGAATCTTCTCACCCTTTACATTGTAAATATCTAATTCAACATAATCGGGATCATTTATAGTAAAGCTTATAGCTGTTGTAGGATTAAAAGGATTAGGAACATTCCCGTGTAGAATTGCTCCATTTGCTGGAAGAACATCACCTGCAGCAACAACTTCAACAACAAAATCATCTGTTAATACAGATTCATATTCATCATAATAAACTGCACTTACGTTGTATGTGTAAGAACCTGATGGAACATTGATGTCAATTTTAAGTGTTGTTGAACCATTCACAGTATATAGAACTTCTGCATTACGATAGATTTTATAATTAGTAACATTAGCTACAGTTTCTGGAGCAGACCATGTAATAAGTACATTACTTCCTGCAACACTGCAATCAAGATCTGTAGGAGGAACATATTGATTTTGAAGAGTAACATCTAATGTAACAGTAATGCCATCTTCAATTAATATATCTTCTTCTGTATAAGAATCAAAACCCAATAGTTCACAACTAAAATCAAATGTACCTACATCAACTAACATTTCATATTCACCGTCACCATTTGTTGTAGTTGTACTTGTTCCAAGTGTAATTTCTGCATTTGCAAGTAAATTGCCAGTATCAAGATCTGTTACAACACCTTCAATTGTTCCCATAGGTTGAGGAGTAAGTTCACCTGTATAAGCATAAACACCAAGCAGGCCAGGATTAGTTTGATCATTAAAGCAACCTGCCCATCCTGTTTCATCATCAATCCAAGAAGTAGCTAAGAATTGGATTCCAGTAGTTTCATCAAACTCGATCCAGTTGTGCCCACCATCATGACTAAATGATGCACCAGAGAATCCAGTTGCTGCTCCTGTGGAAACATAAGTATTAGCTGTTCCTGGAACATAATCAAGATCATTTGTAAAACATTGACCTGTATGTGTAACAGCTTGCCAAGTTACTCCACCATCAGATGTTTCAGCTATTGTACCAGAAGAAGAAGCCCCTTTATCCTGAGCCAGTCCATGTAAATTATCTTTAAAAGTAACATCTGTATATGTAGTTATTGGAGTTTGTGCAACTTCCCAATTCATTCCTTTATCATTTGAATAGAATACTCGTCCCATTTGAGTACCCCACCAAATATTATCACCCACAGCATCATAATATCCAACAATTCCCCATTCTCCACCTAATGGAGCAGGAATATTTTCTGTTGGAACTCTTACCCAGTTTGCACCACCATCGCTAGTTGTATATAATTCATAATATCCACCTACCGGGTCACCTTGAGCAAAGCCATCATCTTCATTAAAGAAATGCACTACATTTGGGAAAGAACCAGTAAGATTGTAATCTGCAGATTCCTGGCGAACCCATGAAGATCCACCATCTTCTGTATAATAGATACCTTGAGGATTTCCAGTATGAATTGGAACCCAAGCTTTGTCGGCGTCAATTGCATATATCATTGCAGCATCTCCACCCGTAGGAGCAGTGTCGATCTGAGTTGCTGTCCAGTTTGTACCACCATTTGTAGTATGTGTAACTATTTGATATGGTACAGTCGAGCCACTACCATCATAACCTGCAGCCCATACTACATCAGCATCAACTGCATTCATATAATTTATACCCGTTGAAGCATTTGGAAAACCTGAATTTTGATCTGCCCAATCAAATACTCTGCTGTCTCTTACGACATTCAAGGTTGCTCTATTTGCGGCTGGACCAGCCAACAGCATAGAAGCAATGAGAACTGTTAACAAAACTAATAATAACTTTTTCATTGTAATCTCCTTTTTTTTAATTCTCTAATTTTATTGCATTATCTGTTCCATGGTAAAATATTTTTGATATTAGAATAGTGTCAAATATAATGTTGTGACACGCATCCCCCGAAAATTTTTCAAAATTCTTGAATCCACAATTGCAGTGGTTCATTATGTTGTTTTTGAAATGTGATTTTCTGGTATAAGCTAATTTTATTGAAGCAATACTTAATAACAGTTGC
>Ga0307988_1001160_pt1 | contig 15591 bp, 3 predicted proteins | sample EllFjometagen183_FD_203166 | JGI IMG/M metagenome (GOLD analysis project Ga0307988, IMG submission 203166) | Marine microbial communities from Ellis Fjord, Antarctic Ocean - #183 | ecosystem: Environmental > Aquatic > Marine > Unclassified | place: Southern Ocean | collected 2014-10-08 | reverse complement strand
CAGCCTTAGGCATTGCAAGATTACCTTGCTTGGACTCATCCATTAGAAACAAGATGTCATGCATAGCGGCTTCAAGGGCAGACCCCTTTTTAAGGTCCATTCCAAAAGCTTTTAGCAAGTCAGTCATCAGCTCCCTAATCTTTGTAAGCCAAGATATTTCATTATAGTATTCAGTCTCGTTAAGAATCTCACGTAACTGTGCGGAAGCCATCACCTCTGATATAAATTCAGAGAAGCTACTTCTCCAGTAATTCTTTTTGATCTCATCGAAACTCCCATTACTTTTAAGTAACTCCCTTAATTTAGCAGGTAGTTTAGGGTCATTTTGGTCCAGCCTTTCAGTCATATCCACGTACAATGTATGTAGTCTGCGTAAAGCCAGAGTCTGTTCATCGGTCATTTTACCCACCACCTCTTTCTCCTGAGGAGTAAAGCTACTAAAGTCCTTACCAACAACTCCTTGCTCGTACAACCTCGCATAGAATCCTGTAGGAGCATGTACAAATTCATGCAAAACTATCTCAGCAATTTCATTTATAGAGCGATCGTCAAACCTAGTTGTATCCGTATTAATCGTAATCAAATTTTTTCTAAACGAGTACACTCCTGCTTTGTTAATCCCAAGGAATGCTCTAGTAATTTTAAGCCCAGGAATACCTTTAATAACTTTCAACATCTCTTCTGCTAAAGCCCTATTGTACTCGCTTACAGCTTTGTTATTCAATATGGAAGTAAGTACTCCTTCAGGTGTTAAATCCTTACCTGCCTTACCTAGTACAACATCAACCTTAGTAGGTTGAGGGCTTAGCCTTTTTGGGGCGGCTGATTTAAGTTCCACACTACTAGGAGGTACAGCTGTAGGCTCAACACTTTTCGTTTTAATAACACTCCCACGCTTAACTATTGAATCTGTGTGCTGGTTATGCTTACCTGTATGTTTATACTCATCCATACCGAAAGCTCCTTTGGTAGGTATATTTTCATAGTATACTCTACCTCCTTTGGTGGCTACAGTTTTATAAAGGGCTTTACCTTTCTTACCTCCTTGATGAGATACCGCCACTAGTGGACGTGCAACGCTCTTTTCCCCATCATCACCAGGCTCTACCATAACAGCAGCTGCATCAAAAGAAATAATGTTTGGAGCTTCTTTTTTATCCCCCTTCTCTTCTACCTTGAACTCATCATCTACAGTAACTACATTAGGGTTGTGCTGTATATACTGGAGCACAAACTCCGGAAGATTGTCAAGACTCTTGGCCCAACCTGGGTTACCTAAGAGGTCACTTTTACTGAAATCCATCTTGGAAAGCTTATCCGCGAATGGGATTGAGTATAAGTAACTTGGGGGGATATACTTAATAAATTGTATAGCCTGCTGAACCCCACCTGAGAAATATGAGTATTTAATCATATCTTCTGCAAGCTTCCTTGTATCATAATATTGTCCATTTACTACTCCAAGAGGTTTGTTGTTTACCAACATGTCAATGAAATGTGTATACAAGTTATGGTTATCCCAATCATCTTTAGCTGAAGCGTTAAACCTAAGCAGCGATGGTGTGCCATTCTTTTGGATGTCAGCTCTTAGCCTTTGAATAAATACATTAGATTTTATAGCTGGAGCACTACTAAACTTCTCAACTACAGAAGCTAGAGAATAGTGGTCTAATATTAGTTTAGTCCTTGTCTTCTCAGTCTTTACCCCGGTCTTTTTATCTGTAACTGTATATTTTTCTTTAGTTTTTTGGTACTGGTCTATGAACAGGCGCTTACGCTCCTCATCTACGTCTTCCTCAGTCAGCCCAAGGCCTTCGGTGGTAAATAGATAACTTTTAAGCCCCTCCCATACTTGCGAACGGAACCTTGCTTTGTCTGCAGCTGTTCCCAATTCCGAAGTAGATAAAGCTTCAATGTGTTTTGTCACAACTTTCACCCCACTTTTAGATGGATTGTTGAAACGATTCCATAATTTGTATGCAGTTTTAAGTCCATACTCAGTGGCCAGACCATTTATGGAAGTAAACTCCCCATCTTTGCTAAGTAAGGTTCCACCATTAATTAGCTTTTTCTCAAGCTTCATAGCTGCCTCTAACTTAGCTTCAGTCTCAATAAAACTTTTAGGAATTCCTGCACTATCTGTGTTAATCGCAGCCTGTACAGCCCCTATCAATCTACCTTTTTCCTCCAGCATTGTAAACTTTGCAAGTAGAGCAAGCTGTATCTCAGCGTAGTACTCTACTTTGTTACCATGCTTAATGAGTGTATACATTTGCTCTGCACTTGGATCGCCTGCATCTACAGGCCCTTCTTGCTCAAGGTCTTCTCGCATGGCAGTATACTTCTCAACCACGTTACTGTAGGCTACACTTTCAGCGCTACTTACATAATCCTTAGCTTTAGAACGTAATAGGTTTAGCTCTTCAACATAATCAAGTATAATATCCTGGGAAAGGAACAAAGGTACTTCCTCCAAGAACCCTAACTGATTCAATATCTTAATGATAGGGAATGTTATTGGGTTAATATTTAGTTTATCGAGGATCTGTAGCTTCTCGTTATCCACAGAAGCTGACTGGTATCCCGAAATAACATCAGACTTATATGTTATTTTATCCAAGGCTTTAGGGTCAGAAAGCTCGTTAGTGCTACTGCGCCCTCCAAAACTTACTTTAAATGGACCCATAATTTTGTCCGGCTTAATATTAATAGTTTTACCCTGTACTAGCGCATTGAACATACTATCGAGAGAGAATACTCCGATACCTGCTTTACCTGCAGTAGCATTCATAAACTTACCTCTCTGGTAGTTGTCACTCATCCCGGTAAATAGGTTTTTCTTACCAGCACGGTTACGAGCTTTACGCATAGCGCCTATCTCATCAGATATTTCCTGCAGCTTCCATTCATTAAGAGGTGCATTAATAATCCGCTGCACTTCTTCGTTTTGGTTCTTATGTATTGAGTAATAAACATCAATAATTTTATTCTGGGCATGCTTAATCTGGTCAGAACTTGAAATTTCCCCAACAGTCTCCCCTTCAAGGGCAGTTGTTGATGGCTCACTCATGTTAAACCTAGTAAGCTTACCATCCTTAAGCTCAGTATTATACATATAAGTATATAACTTATCTACGTCAAAGTCAGAACCCATCTGCACAACAACGTCACGAGGTACGATGGCTAAATCTCCCATAGCATCAGGCAGAAAGCCAGCGATTCTTAACAGCTTCTGGGAGTTAGGGCCCTGGTTAGGAATACGAAGTCCAAAGATTTCAAGTAACTCTGGTGACAACTTTTCAATATCTAACTTATCACCTGTTAAGAAGTCCTTGATGTTTAATTTTTCTCCTTTACTATTAAGGAATTTAAACGGAATTAATATCTGGTCACTTTCAAGCTGGGTACCATTCCAGTACTTAGTAAACTTAATATCAGATTGGTCTAGCTTATCTTTCTCATCCTCCCAAACTTTGAACCCTTCAGGTGCTCCCTGCACGTAAGATTTACCAGGCATTTTCCACTTGATGATTCGGTTTGATACGATACTATTCAATAGTGATTCGTATTTAAGCGCAGCTGGAGAGAGCATGAAAAATTTCAATTCCTCATCCAACTCAAGCAGTTCTTGGTCTGTTATAGGGTATCCCCTTTGAGCAGCCTCCACCTTAAGAATCTCTTTAACCTTTTTTAGGTCCAAAGTTCCATCAGAGCTAAGCTCCTTTTTCAAGTTTTCGGCATTAAGTTTAAATATCGTGTGGTTTTGTTTAATGTATTCACGTTCTAACTCCTCACCAGTCATGTTATCATTCCCGTCATAGGAGAATCCACTCTGGGAAAGCATATTGGTAAACATGTTCTTAGAAGCCTGAGTAACACGGGAGATTTCTCTCTTGGTTTCTTTGTATGGAATATCCTGCTGGATCCTAAACCCACTACGAGGAACTTCCAACACAGCTTTAGAAATATCACCATCGGTAAAGTTACCGTTATCATCCAGAAGCTTGTAAGGTGATGCTACTCCTCCAACTTTAACTGCAGACATGTATGCTGCTCTCTGTATCCCAGATTTCTCCATCATCCTGCGGAGCTTATCCATCTCAAGTCCTGCAGTCAATTGGGGTATTAGTGGAAATGAAGAAGTCTTTATATAAACTCTACGTTCATATAAGCCTGACTCATCCACAACATTGTTAACGTATACAGGTTTCATTGGAGTCATAACCTTCTTAAGGTCTGAATTAGAAAGTTTACCCCCCTTAGATAAAGCTGAATGTAATCTTTTGTGTTCTTTCCCGGATAAATTTCCCATGGAATACATTACATGTAAGTGCTCTTGCCAAGTGGTATACTCCTGAGCATCTGTACTGTTAATATTAGAATAAGCCTTAGCCTGAGGTGAGTTTGCACCAAAAAGAAGTTTAATTTTTTCTATGGCTGTTGAAGGTAGTTCTTTTTCGTCAATCATTAAGTACTTGACATTCTCATCATATGCCCCAGGCATCTCTTTCCCTGGTCCGACATCTCCAGCAAGGCGTTTACCCATATTGATAAAAGTGTCTTCTGCCATGAGGATTCTTTCTTCTTCATCATAGTATTCATAAAGCTCAGTATGATCCATGCCTTTTATATCAGCCTCAGTAAGAGACTTCTCTGCTAGCACTTTATCTCCATTTTTAATCTGCTCTATCAGTCTCTTCTTAACAGTTTTGTCAGCGGATTTGAAAAAGTTTGCTGGGTCACCAATAAACATTTTCATCATCTCTGAATTACCAATCAAGTACTGCATAACCATGTCTGTAGCTGCAGCCCGTCTGATATATTTTGGGGATACACTCTTCCTAAGTTTCTTTACATACCCTGAGTCCAAGAAAGTAAGTTCCTCACCTTTAGCAATACCTATACCGAACTTATCCCATAGTGCTATCTTCTCGGAAATTAGTTCTTGTAAGTACTCGCCTACTAAACCTTTAACCTGTTTACGTATGTCGGAATTAAAATCAGTCATGCCAGGGTGTAGCTCACCATTTTCAAACATGCCCGGAATATTATTAAGCTGTGGGAGCATAAGAAACTTTGTCCCACCATCAGCCATTTCATTATTGTTTAAGTCGGTGCCCTTTTTGATAGCTTCCTGCATAGCTAATATTCTCTCTACTTCAGGAGCAATTAGTGCATCGTATATAAGTCCATCCCTATCTGTAGCCTCTGTCAATCCACCATTTAAGTTCCACTCTAATTTTACTTCTGGAACATACATGCCCATAACAGTTGTCTTATCTGAAGCTGTAGGGTAAAGTAACCCTATAATTTCTTCAGTATTTCCAGAGGAATCACTTCTGGAGGCCCTTAGTTGTCCGATACGATATAACTCATTATCAAACTCTGAAAGCTTATGTAGCTCACTATTATCACTGTTGGGGCTATTCTCTTTTTTAATTGCCTCAAGTGAAGTGTACCAAACATCCAGGTTCATATACATGGAACTCTTCGGATCAATGATTAGCATATCATCTTTAGAGTATCTAAACTTGCCTTTGTCATCAAGGAGTGCTATCTTCTTAAGCCACACTGACTCTTTATTAAAAGCCAACCTACTTAGTTTTGTACCTAGAGGGGACACTGTTACTTTATTCCCTTGCTTATCTACAGATTGTTTAGTCTCTTTAAGCTCACGGAACCTATTCACCATATACTTATTAAGCCCATATGAGTATACAGTTTTTGTACCTGCTCTGTGTGAGTTACTTAAAGAATATGTACTATGATTAGCCTCGAAGCGTGCTAACCTAGATATAACTGTATCCCCCATGATGTCATCCTTAACTACAGATAGTTCACCTCTGGTCTTAACATTGTTTTTAAGAATCTCGAACAACCCATTATTCACATGGTCTTTAAACTCCAGCACTTTGTTGTAGTAAAATTTACCGGCAAGTAACTCGCCTGCAGTGCTGTCTGAAATAGTTATCCCGAAAGCTCCTAGTATACTCTGGACTCTCTCAATAGTTATCTCTTCATCTACAGCTACTGAGGCACTTAGATCCTCTAACTCCTTAACTAGCTGTGTACGCATTCCCTCAGTTATGAACGACTCCCCATCCTCTCCAGCAGGTACCACACCATCAGAGTTGAGTAAGTTTGTTCTCCACTCTTCGATGATTGTTTTAGAAATTGCAGCAGAGTTGGCGTTACTATCTACCAGTATAAGCTTATCGTTCTTATCACGCTTTAGCATGATGAAACGCATCTGTATATAATGGTTCGTAGTGGACACAACGAACTGATTCTGTATCTGTGGAGAAGCTTCCTTAAGTCTCTTAACTAACCCTGGGAAAAACGAATGAGTTTCCTTGTGCTGGTCTAAAATTTCAAGTAGTGTTTTGAAGTCTGGTCGTCTCCCTGAAGTCAACCTTTGAATGGTGTTATACACCTTATCAAAGTCCTCATACATAGGCATCCCAAAGAAGTTCTTCTTACGTAATCCGTTCTTATCAATAGCTTCAGTAAAAGCTAGAAACTTACGGATCTGTGGTGATAATTTATCCTTCTGGTCAGATGTAAAAGCTTTACTATCATCCCAGTATTCGCTCTCACTACTATCCTTCTGACTTTGCTCTTCGTCAAGTGTTTCATGCAGTCCATCAAATAAGGTTATTTGCCCTTTTGTAAGTACCTTAATCATGTCCCAGTTACTAACTACAGCGCTGAGTACCTTTATGTTCTGCTCGAACAATCTTATTTTTGATGCATCATTGAACTCTTCAGCTTTATTTAGGTTCCGCCTAAACGCTTCAAGAGATTCTTGCATAGAACTCAATCTCGTAGACATCTCACCTTCAAAACCAACTTTCTCCCCGTTACCATCAGATTCAAACTTGAATATTTTCTGAAGGATACCTATGGAGTAATGACGAACTAGCTGACTCTGACGTACAGCACCAAGCTCCTTTACCACAACCCTATCGGCACTTGCTTGTACCTTAGACTTATGTTCGGGTGTTCCCCATTCAAAGGATTGCTCATCCCCATCCTCCTCGCCCATACCATCAAACTCACCTGCGTCTTCATATTCTGGAGAAGCTTCTGGCTCTAAAACTGTGGGTGTAGAATTTGACTTAGGTACCTTTAAAGCCTCTAACTTTTTTTGAAGATCAGCTTTCTCTTCTATACCTAGCAATTTAGTAATAGCTTTATAATATGCATCGAAGAAAACCGAAAGCTCCTTATCTATGCTTTCTGTGGACTTACCTTTTGATATAGCAATTCTACGTGCAGCATGTAAGTCATTGTATATAGATGCATTATCATTATGAATAGGGTTCAAAGCTGCCTCGATAGTATGTCCTGGGATGTTTGCATCCTCCAATTCTTTCTCAAGTAGCATAAGTGAATCAAATGGCTCTACCGACTCTCTGCCATCCGAGGTGTTACCTTCAATAAAGTCTTTACGTGCACGTTCTTTTAAATCTAAATCTTCTACTGGAGTACTTTTTATAGGCGCTGCATCCTTTTCCCAATAATCCCCCACAAAGGAGTCATCAAAAGTTATAAGAGGCTGCTGTGTATAAACATATTGTGGCTTTTCAGGATCACTTGAAATGTTTTTAGAAAGTAAGTTAGTCTGTAGAGCCTCCCCAAGATAAGTATTTAAAGTACTGGCACTGGCTTCCCCCTCAGAGTCAACAAATACAATGTGTTTGTTTGTATCCATACTCTCACGGAATACGTTAGAGTACATTTCTGTAACTCTCCTTTCAAGCTCCTCAAAGAATTTACCTCTAGCCTCTGCATCTGTTATACCCTTATTCATAAAGATATGCCCTATACCGTTAGCGCGTGCAAACTCTAAGTGATTGTTGTTCATGGACATAACAGTAACATTGGACTTACCACGGTTTTCTTCATTATTAAGAAACCCATCTCTGGCTGTGTCTTTCTTACCTGTCATTAATACGTCATGGGTTCCAACGTTAGTATTGTGGAGGAAGGTTGAAATATACTTTTCAAATCCCTCACCACTTGTAACGTTAATGCCCATATTGTCTGAGATGAACTCAACCAATTTCTCCTGCTCTGGCGTAAGCTCTTCGGCCAACCAGATTTCAGCAACCTTACGTACAGAAGTAGCTACTTTTCTACCAAAATCACCGTCCAGCTTTTTATTCTCCAGAGGGACTGCAAGGTATTGGATTCCATTGCCTTCTCCTTTTTCGTACCCAACAGGTAATACTGCATACACAGTTCCTTTTCGTAGGTCCTTTTTGTTAATTAGATTCTTAGGTATCTTACCTGTAGAGTCTTGTTTATTTCCTCTATGTACAAAGTAAGTTAAACTGGGGTCTGTAAACGCCTCACCTACATCCTGTTTGCCATCAGTGCTCTTTAGGAGATGCCCAACTGCTTTTGATTCAATTGTAGTTTCAACAGTTCCCATGGTGCTAACTGATTGACGTATAGCCCTAAGTAAGTTTCGGTCACGTTTAGTGCTTTCCTTTAAACCTGCAGAATCATCTTTAACCCAGCTTACAGTATGCACAAAACCTACAGTTTTACCATCTTCAGTTACAATCTTAATAGGCACAGACTCATTAAAATGTCTTTGGTATTCATCCTCAGAAACCTTAGCTTTAAGTTGGGCCTTATATTCTCCCCAAGTACTTTTCTGCTTCTTACCATCAACCTCTCCTAAATAGGTGGGGATTTCATCGTCATCAGCAAGTACTAGTTTTATTTTTGTTCCGGGTAATAAGTTTTTTATTCCAAGAATATGAGCAAGGTCTGCATGTGTAGAAGTGATGATCTCGTTATCATCTTCAGTTACCCCATCTTCTCCTGTGGTATACTCCCTTGTAAGGAAGCCTATGCGGTTAGCATACTTAGGTGGGTTATCCGATTCCTCATCATCATTTTCTGTGGTAGGAGTTCTACCTAACAGCACATCTTCTGCAGTAAGTAAGTCAGACTCAACATTCCCAGCGCTTTCCACTGTTGCTCCAAAGTCCTTTTCGCCCTTTTCATCACGCTGCTCTTTACGGTTGTCCTCATTCTGAACTTCCTTTTCCTCAATCTTTTCCTCCTCAGTTACTTCAGGAATATCGGCAGGTGCCTCATCCTTAGTTTCCTTAGGCGAGCCTTTAGTTCCAAATTTTCCTAACGCGCCACCTGCACCGCTCTCCGTAGACGGAGTATCCGGAGTGCTATTTACCCCTTCAGATTTAGGGCTCTCTGGGTTGCTTGTCTGCTTTGGGGTACCTGGTACGTTTTTATCTTTCGATTTTTTAGGTTTAGTCTTGGCTTTAGCAGCCTCCTCACGGGCCTCTTTTTTAGCTTTAACTTTTGCAGCTTTCTCAGCTTTTTTGGCTGTGGCTTCTTTCTTAGCTTTTGCTTGTTTTTGTTTTTTACCTATCTCTTTTGCTACCTTTTTAATCTCACGCTTTTGTTTACGTATAGCTGACTGAGCCTCATAGGAAGTAATTTGTTTGTATGTTTTATCAAGGTTACGAATGTGGTCCGTAGTCTCCCTACCCATATTGCCATAATACTCAATTTGCTCTTGTGCCGTTGGATCCCCGTCCTCTAAAAGTTGCTCAGCATCCCCCAGCTGTTCGTCCAAGTAGTCTAATTGAAACTTAGCATTATTTCTGTCTTCACGATTTATGAATACATCATCCTGATTCTCGTACCGGGTGTATTTAGAGTAAGCTTTCTCCATTCGATTTAACTCAATAAGCATGTCATCAGCTATAACCTTGTGCAATTCGTCAAACCCTGCTTCTGTAGCCTCTTCTTTCGACATCTTCCTAATGTCCTTCAAAGTCCGCTCAAGCTGCTCAGTTGTACCACGTTGAAAATGAGTGTCCACAAGTTTCAAGAAAGATTGCTTCTTCATAAGCTCGTCCATATCCTCCTGGCTACCACTATCAATGACTTTTTTCTTTAGAGTTTTAAGCTCCTCGAACTCATTGAATTTATTTTTCATATACCATGCAGTGTTGAACTCACCTGTAGCATCAGTATACTTTGCTTCTTTGTCCATCATCCACTGCTGCTCCTTAAACCTTTTTTGCTCCTCTGCTTTCCCCTTCTTGGTATATCCTCCCGTAGCAGTTTTAGTCATAACCCTTTGGGGTCCACCACCAAAGAAGCCCATGGCTCCCTCAAGTAATGCCTGCTCTGAAGTTCCGTATTTAAGTACACGCTTATATAATTCCTTAGGGTCATCTGAATCAAAACCAGAGGCTTTGGATGCTTGATACTGCCCTTCCATTTGTAAAATATTCTGACCAATCTCCTCTACACTTTCCTTTCCACCTTGGATAAGTAAGTTATCTGAACTGAGCTTGCCCATATTTTTAATGGTACTCTTCATTGAAGGGTCCTTAAGTAACCCACGCGTAAGTCCTTGACCCTTGTATAAACCGTGAAGGCCTATCATATCGGTCACCATAAACGCTTTATTCTTCAACATGAACTTGTCAGCCTGGTCACCGGCATTGTGCTCAATCTCCTTAAGTTTTGCGGGTAATCTCTGCTCAAACTCCGCATTAGCTATCTCAGCTATCTGTGTGGGGTCTGCATTAATATTTCTACCTTTAACTTCATCAAATACCTGTTGGTAATATGCTTTCTTACCTTCATCAACTGCATTCTCATACAGTTCTACACCCATCATTTTACTCTCACCGAAGTTTGATATGTACCCTGCACCTACAGTATTAACTCCCTGCTGTACAGCTTTAGATTTGGTAAGAAAACTAACGTACTTATTCAAACGAGCAGCCTTCTGTAAGACTCCAACGCCTTTAACAGCCGCAGCTCCAGGGATAGCAAAACCAACTGCAGAATCTAGTACACCTTTAAGTGCTCCCCAGTAACTACTTGAGTCTCCCCAATCCCATACTTCATCAGGATTCTGTTTATAGATTGGCATTGCCTTATCTATCCCAGCTTTCCCCTCTTTCATAAGGTCTGCTAACCAGTTGCTATCGACATTTTCCAATCCTCTCAGCCTCTGGACGTTATTATGAATATCACCTATGTAGGATAAATCTTCTACAGCGGTAAGTGCCCCAGAGGCTACTCCTCCGAATACTGCATTGGCTGCTTTGTCAAGTTCGCCTTGAGCATCAGCTCGCATACCACGTAGGTCATCACGTTCTGTGTTAATGTTGTTCCCAAGTTTTTCCTGAAAGTCCCCAAGCCCAGACCCATAACGTAACCTTGCAGGTTGAATTGTAGGTATAATACTTGTAGGTGCTCCCTTCTTAGGTGCAGTTGTTGATACGAATAAGTCCTTGTTAACTCCCATGAAATTTATTTTTTTATATAGTTAGCATAATCCAATGCTAGCGCCTTACTTTTAGTATTAAAAAACTTATCTGATACTCCGCCATAGAGTGTGGATACTTCCCCAAGGTCTGAATCTTGATGAGCCACCCAATAATTAAATGTTTCCTGGTCGAAAGCCCCACCTAAGCTATTGGCATATAGCTCTGTTACTGATTTGGTGTACTGCTCAGGGCTAGCGTTTGCTTCAATATCTTTTATTATTGAGCCTACAGTAGCATCCAATTCGTAGTCTCCAGCTTTGTTCATATACACAGTATGCTCACCAATTTTTAACCCACTTGGAGGTATAACTGTTTTCGCATGTCTATAATTTGAAGCAATAGTTTCCCCAGCGTTACCCAAGCCTTCAATCAATCTAGAATGGAAGTCCTGCCCATTAGAGCCTTTCGATATAAGTCTGTACGAGGCCCCATTTTTATCTTTTATTTCTACCTCAGGCATATTATTATCTGAACCTTGAGTAGTACCCATTAATCTTATACCATCGAAACTTCCTATAGCCTTTTGAACAGCTTTTGTATCTGCATATGCACCAGGATGGTTTAATGGAATTATTTCATAGTCACTCGGATCCTGCCTTTGTAAGAAGAACTCAAGCTCCCTAACCACCTTAGGGTCGCCAGGTAAAATAGTATTGTCTGTAAGCTGCAGCTCTGAGGCTTGCTCTTCAAAATTATCATCGAAGTCAGTAGAAGACTTAAAGTCAACAATATCTTGGTAACTTTTAAATAGTTCCTTACGCTCTTTAATAGTATACTCTTCTCCAGCAACTGTAAACTTCTCTGGAGTTTTGTAGGTGGATTCAAAACTACCTACAGGAACACCTGCTCCTACAGTAGTTCCCACGGACCCATCCGAGAAGCTATACTCAGGTGCTATTCCTAAAGCCCTCTTCATACTCAAAGAATTTTTAGAGTACGCATGGTCTATATCACCACCACCACGTAATCCAGTCTCCTTTAAAAGGAAGTCTTGCATTTGTTGTGAGTGTCCTTTTATACCATCAAGCACCACATTGTACTTAGTTTGAATTTCAGGGTTAGCAGTAATGAATGACCTCAAAGAATTATTCATATAATACTCTTGGCGTACAGCTGCTTCCGGGTCTTTGGCATCACGTATACTTTTGTTCCCCCCTTGGATACTAGTAACTGTCTCAGCTACTTGAGAAATCCCTTGGCTGATAATAGGAGCTGTATTATACTTAGCATCCTCTTCCGCTTTCTTAGCTGCGGCTGCTGCTTTCTTGGTGGCAAGTGCCCCTTTTTGGTAAGGAGTCGTAAACAATGGGTTACCAGTAACACGATTTTGTTGGCTGCTGTGCTGTTTTGCTGTACCTGTATCATCGAATTGAGTAGCAATATGTTGATCGGCTTCCCCTTTGGATAAACCTTGTTTTGCCATAAGTACTCTTTGCTGTTGAGCATACTCATCTGTTTGGCGGTAGTGCTCAAATGCAGCTGCTTTTTTGAGAAGCACTTGATCATTCCCTATACCTTTACTCCCATAAATTGTTACAAATGGGTTATCGGGGTCTATGTCCTCCAACTTAGGTGGAGCTTGCCCTAGATTCTCTTCATGTAGGTATGTATCCCACACCTCATTCATCTTTTTTGGATGGTCCAATCCTACTTCAAAAGTATTTTTGTAGTTGTTAACTGTCCCGTCTTCGTTCTCAGTTCTAAACCCATCTTCACCTAAGTTATAAACATGTTTACCAGCGGCTTTCTGTTCATCCGCCCAACGTTCCCATACACGTTTTTCCTTTTGGTTACCTATGGCTTTATTCAATTTGTAGTCCCCAGCAACTTGCTTAGCTAAGCCGGATATAACGTTAGAAGAATTCTCATAAGCACCTTCATTACCAGCTATAGACTCAATTGTTCCATTAACTGACGCAAGGGTTTGCTGTTTAAGGTACTCATCTCCTGCACCTACATCTACGTTGGATGACCACATACTGAGTTTATCCATCGTGGCCTTGTTAGACTGGTATCTGTCTTCCATACTCTGCGCTGCCTGTACCATTTCATTGATAGGGAGCTCTCTCCTTTTGCTAACATGTGCTGCAGGAGCTATATTATTAAATACGTTTGTATCCATTATTCGAACATTTTTGGGAACATTTCTCTCATTCTTGATGCCATGGCTGGGTCTTTCATCATTCTCTCCCACACACCGCTCTCCTCAAATTCCTTTGAAGCGAACCCCATGCGAGCACCATCCAAGTCATTTTGAAAGATTTCATTCTGCCCTAAACGATAGTTGGTTAAAGCGTTAGTTGCGTTATTTGCAGTAGCTGCTGATCTATTATTACCGAAGTCAACGGAGTCGGAATTATGATTATTGGCGATTGAGGTATTATAAAGGTTAGTCCTATTATCAGCCATCAGCTTAGTCCTACGTAATTTAGTACGCTCCTTATTTGTTTCAGCGAACACTGAGTTCTTAGCGTTAATGCTATCAGCAAATGCTTTACCTTTATGTGCCTGAATAACATTATTATCACTTAGCCCTTGGTCTAGAGCCTTATTCCTCAGTATAGTACTTCGGTCAATACTATTTAACGCAGCTGAATTATCAACATGTTCATTCATATTTGCATACGGGCTATACACAGGTGCTGCAGGTCCACTCATTGAACCTATAGAAGCCTGACGAATCCCTGCATCCAATAATGATGTACCGATATTTCCTAGCATATCAGAGTTATTTCTAGCCCATGATTTATCCCTAACTTCAGGTACATCTACTTCAGGTTCAGCAGGTTGCGTATCTGGAGTTTGTACTTGGGCTTGAAACCCTTGTTTTATGGTGGTCTTCTCACCCATACCTAACCATCCACCGTTCCCCATCTGAGGAGAGTTGCCCGGAGGCTTGGATATAAATTCCTGTTCCTGTTGAAGTGAGTTCATTACCTGCTCTATTCTACCTAACATGCGGTTAGCAGTATTACGGTCAGCCCTGTGCGGACTACCTTGCATATCTTCATATTTTCCAGCACTCTTACCGAGTTTTGCTGAAGCTTTCGCAAATGTTATCATACTTTAGCTCGTTTTAAAAGTTGTGCGACATGGTCAGGTATAGCTATCTGGTCGGAGAAAATAAAAGCACCTTCATCCTGGCTAGCGCCTATTCCACCTGAGGGATCAGAATGTTTGTCCCCTTCAAATTGTGAAATACCTAAAGCTAATTCATTGGTACTGCCTGCGTTGTCTGTTTTGATTGGATCTGACGGGTTGTGCATTACCACTTCTTTCCCTTCAGCTTTGTAGTTAATCCCAGGTGAGCCTAGTGGACCACCTTTACCCATAAATATGGACGGTGAATCAATGCCACCTGTTGGGAAAGTTTTGAGTACACTTCTGTACTGGGACTGCTTTTGAGCAGTAGCCTGCCTCTCCATGAGAGCATTCTGCTCGTTCATCTGAGCGCTCTTCCTGAACATGTTGTAGATACCTACACCTGCAGATGCTATGGCTCCGTATACCGGAATTTTGCTGAGAGCACCCCCAATAGCGTTAACCGATTGGTCAGTTTCTGTTTGTGCTCCAGCTTGTTTTATTTTATCAGAATAGTTCATAAGTAAATAGCACTGTTAAGCCTACATTACTTACTAACTTTTTTTCTTATAAATTTATAACGGAATTTCTTTTACTACTGCGTTGTACAAAAGTACGAAGTTTTTGGCAATATCCCTAGTAATTAGTCGTACAATTGCAAATGTTCCGTAGAATCTTTTTGGTGCAACAGTATTTAGTTTAGTCACATCCACAACATTATCTTCCATAAAGTCTACATCCTCACCTACTTGGTCTAGGAACTTATTGAATACCAGTGCTCCTGAACGTCCTTTGTTTCCAGTAATATCTACTTCACCTGAACATTGAGTGTCATTATAAACCATGAGTGAGTCAAACTCACCTTTAGGCTGTAGCACATCATTCGCATTATAAGTTTGAGAATCTATGCTAATTGAGCTCATTCTTGCAAGCCTCTGGAATGGTGTAACAATATCTACATAAGCTTCCATGGAAATTGGAGCTATATAACTATTATGCTTATAAATTGCACTGTATAAAGCACTACGTAAGTTACCATTTGTAGATATGTAAAATCCTGGGGAGTGTGAATGTTCTGAAATTAACTCACCACGTTGGCCGAATGAAACTGTAAATGACATATCCTCGACAGCAATATGGTTACGGTTAAGCACCCTACCAGTACTATCCCATAGGA
>Ga0307988_1001159_pt1 | contig 15604 bp, 9 predicted proteins | sample EllFjometagen183_FD_203166 | JGI IMG/M metagenome (GOLD analysis project Ga0307988, IMG submission 203166) | Marine microbial communities from Ellis Fjord, Antarctic Ocean - #183 | ecosystem: Environmental > Aquatic > Marine > Unclassified | place: Southern Ocean | collected 2014-10-08 | reverse complement strand
CTCAGAATCAAATCTGTAATTAACAATTTTTCCGTTTATTATTAATTCTATTGCTTGTTCTATAACCTCTATTGGAGCTATAAACCATTCTCTCGGAGTGTGTCTTTTCCCTTTTTCATCGAATACATCTATTTCTAAACAAGAATTTCCAAAGAAATTATGAAGAAGTTGCTCTAATTTTTGAGGATTCATATTAAAACATTTCCAAGCACTTTTAATTAAAACTGGTGCCAATAAATATGTTGGTTCTTTCTCGGCATTTTTAATGCGTTCTTCAATAGCTATTTTAGAATATCCAATTTTAAAAAGATTCTGAATTGAAGTAATTCGTTTATCTTCGCTTTTTGATTTAAGAACGTAAATATAACCTGCTTCTTCATCTTTGTCAGTGATATCGCTAAAGCTTTCAGAGAATTCTTCATTAACTTTATCAATGTTATGAGTAATAATTCGACCGTTAGCATACAAGATTTTTGCTAATGAACGATAAAGCATATTAGATTCAGTTCCGTTTTCAAAAATGCATCTTGTTCGTCCGTCTTTTCTTGTACGTTTACCGCTTGCAAAAGATTGTTCTTCTTGTGAAATATTAATTTTTACCAGAAGTAGCAGTACACCATTATGAACGTAATATTCACCTTCGAATATATTATCTTCTTTAAATTCAACTAATTTTCGTTTGCCATTTGCGAGATCGTTTTGAATCTCTTTGAAAAGACTTTCATATTTGTCAAAATCTTTGCAAGGTTTCCTTCGTGCAATATAATCAGCATTTGCTCTTTCATAATCTTTTGGAGTATGCTTGAAATCAAATAGACCTTCTGAATCACCTCCTAAAATATCCATTGAATCATCATCTAATAAATCATCAATAGAATTTATCTCTTTAGGTTTGCTATATTCTGCTTGTGGTTCGTTTACCTGATTTGACTCTAAAACTGGCAATAAGTTATGTATATCGTGTTTTTTCAATAACTTGATTTTAGCAACATCCTCACGCAAATTTTTAAGACGAGAATATAATTGAAATTCTAAAATATTGCTCGGATTTTGATCTGGTTCTTTTCCATTAATAGTTACAAATTTATTAATTTCTATAAACGAATCCAATAAACGTTCTTCGGGTGTTTTGTTATTAGAATTTACTGGCTTAACATTTAATAAACCTGTTGGATCATTTCCAAAAATATCGTCGAGTATTTTGTCTTTATTCATTTGATGAAGCCCTTTTACGTTTTTCATTTTTCAAATAAATTATACATTCAGCCATTCGTTTTTCTAATGGATCGTTTGATTTTAAATTTGGTTCTCGCTTATACATTTTTATGAATTCTTGAATCTTTGGCCAAAGTATTTTTGCTTCCTCAAAATCCATTTTAATTCTTGTAGCTTCAATATGATCTTGAATAACTTTAAGAACTTTAACTGTTACCGATTTTGATAGAATTTCAAAAGCTTTTTGGAAAGGATTTATCCTGTCTATCATATCAATGTGAATATCATCAATATCAACAAAAGAACCTGCCATTCTAATAAATCGTTTGTCACCTGTTTCTTTAATTTTTCCGTTTTTAATAACAGAATCAACTACTACGTGTTGACGAACTTCTTCCACTTCTTTAGCGGATAAATCAGGATATTTTATTCTAATTATCTTAGGAATTAGAACTTTATTAATTACTTCTGGATCAACATTTCCTGGCATTGCTTTTAGCATTGTATCATCTTGTAAAACTGTAGCTTTAAGATCATTCAAATCTGATTCTAAAATATCTTTAACACGTTTTGAGCTGGGTTGCTTCAAACCTCTAATTTTAATCTCTCCAGGTTTTGCTTTGTCATCATCATTAACTTTAGTTTTGAATTTCCAATTTGGAGCTAAAACCTGCTCCATTAATAAAGATGCTGTAATTGCTTTAAGCATATTATTTACAGAAAGTTTAACCAAATCATCTGCTGCATCAGGTTGAGCAATTAAGTTTGTAAATTGGGCGTGAGTTTTGTTCTCACTGTCTCTTGTAGCTCTTCCAATTATTTGAATGATTTCCGTTAACGAACCTCTGTAGCCAACTGTTAAAGCGTGTTCGCAAAATGGCCAGTCAAAGCCCTCTTTTGCCATACCTAAAGCAATGATAATATCCATATCATCAATTGAATTCATACTTCTGAGATAGTTTACAATTTTATCACGTTCTTTTTGATTATCTTCTACTAAATCAGCAATTTTTAGAATTTTACCATCTGAATTCCGTTTTACAAAAATTACACCTGAATCTGCATCTTGTTTTATTACTTCACCAATTGCATCAATTATAAAATCAACTTCATTATGTTTATCTTTGGTAGATTCACCTGAATTTACATTTGGAATATGAAGAATTGTTTTTTTATCCGTATCTAAAATTTCCATAATGGCATTTGTGTATTTGCCTTGATAGAAATGATAACCAATTCCAAGTGATTTCAGATAATCATAACCATTTAATTGTTCGTAATAATTGTAGGTAACTTTTGTAAATTTCTCTTCATCTTCTGGCAATAAAATTGGAACACTATCACCTCTGAAAAATGAGCCTGTCATTGCTACAATATGAGCTTTAGATTTTCGCATAATATCACGAAGTAAATCTCCTAAACGATTATTTGTATCCGCCGAAACGTGATGGAATTCATCAATTGCTAAAAGAGTGTTATCAAAAACCTTTTCGTCCAATTCTTCGCAAGCAAAACGTAATGTAGCGTGTGTGCAAATAAGAATTTGCTCATTTCCATTTTCCATAAAATTATGAAAAGATTGAACTTTGCTTTTACTGCCATCACTTCCTGGTGTGCAGAGATTGTATTTGTCATTTGGTGACCAATTGGCAAAAAAACCAAAATCTTTTAAATCTGTTTTGGCAAACGAACTGCCAATCGCTCGTTCTGGAACAGCAACAATTACTTTTTTTATGTCTTGATTTACCAATTTATCTAAACCAATAAACATTAAAGCACGAGATTTCCCTGAAGCTGGTGGAGATTTTATTAATAAATATTGTGCATCTCGATATTCAAAAGCTCGCTCTTGCATTTCTCGCATACCAAAATAATTTGTGCTTTTGCTTTTTCCTGTTTGTTGATATTCTACGTTTACTAAATTTTGCATATTATGCTCTCTTCTTCCGTGTCTTTTTAGGCTTCTCAAAAAGAGTGCCTTTATCTTTTTCTTCTGCGATCATTTTCTCATATAATTTAAATAAATATTCCAACCTTTCTTCATCACTTTTAAATGGAGTGCTACGATAACATTTTTCAATTATTAGATCATTTTGTCGATGGGCTTCTCGCAAACCATCAGGCATTCTATCGGGATCATAAAGCTGTGCCAATGTTTTATCGCTATGTTTTTCTCTTTCTTCTAAAATACGGAATACAGCTTGTGTCATTTCATTTTTGCGTTGAGTAGAGATGGGTGGGAATGGGAAGGTGTTATAACATATTGAAGGTGAATACCTAATACTTAAACCCTGTTTACCTCCAATAATATTTACCCAAACTAAATGAATTCTTGAGGTCAAAACAGAGAAAATAAACATTTCGGGATCATAAATCACTTGAGCGCTTTGCTGAATAACAATATCCTTTTCAAAAAATCCAATTGGTATATAATCTCTATTCTCTGATGTAGTCTGAGGTATTATCAGTTGATTTAAATTTGAAGTATGTCTGTATCTAAACTGATGTGATCTATAAGCCAAACTCTTAGCCACTTCACCTCCGTTTATTCTAAAGTTATAACAATCATCTATTTTCTTTTTTATAGCATTCATACTTTTAGCCATCTCCAATTCTTCATCTTCAATCCATAAACACCATCTTTTTTCATTGTGAAGAAATTCTCTACCTCCAGTTGTTTCTCGTATAAATCTACTTGCAATGGGATTGTTTTTAATAATATTTTCCTTTTCCTCAACTGTTTCAATCATTAAAAGACCATCATCTAATGCCATGTTACCTGAAACCATTTCTGGTAAATTAGAAATACAAGTTGCTCTTTTACTTATTATTAAATCCTTTGAATCAATCAAATAAGGATTAATATTATTAACCATTATTATGTTTTGGTCAGTGTAGATTTTCTTCTTTCCAGTAAAAGCATTTGTAACTCCTATAATAACACAAACTACCCCAGCATTATGTCTTGCATTATTTGTCCATTTAAAATCACGGTAAGCAAAGAAAATCTCAACTCCAAAACCTAATAAACTTGGCCATAAAGATGATACATGATTGGCTTGACAGATTGAATTAGTGGATACAAAAGAAAATGAAATATTGTTTGTGTTATTCACGAATTGCGCAGCCTTAAAGAACCATACTGAGATATAATCCAAAGTTTTATAAGTCTTAAAGTGACTAAATAAAAATGTCATATCATCTTTCTGAGATTTATTTTGTTTCTTCTGACCTGCATATGGCGGATTTCCCAAAATATATATTTCATCACCTTCATTTTTGGAGCATACTTCTTCCCAATCTAAGCGACAAGCATTTCCGTAAACAATTTTGCCAGCTTCTTTTAGTGGAAGGGTTGGGTTTGTTCGACCAAATTTTGCAAAAAATTCTACATTCATTTGGTGTTCGGCAAGCCAAAGAGCAAGCTTGGCAATTTCGCCTGCAAAGTCATCAATCTCAATACCATAAAATTGAGAAAGCTTAATATCAGATAGAGCAAGTAATTCACCTGCTTCAAAAATTTTCATTTCCAAGATTCTAAGTTCTTTGTAAGCAATAATTAAAAAGTTACCGCTACCACAGGCAGGATCGAAAATTTTAATTTTTTGAATCCTGAATAATAATTCTTTTAATTTATTTTGTTTTGTCTTAAATTTGAAACTTGATTCTACGATAGCATTAAATGTTTCATAAAGCTCATTTAAGAAAAGTGGCTCAATCACTTTCATAATGTTTGGTACAGAAGTATAATGTTGTCCAAGATTTCCTCGTTGGTCAGCACCAATAACTGCTTGAAACATTGATCCAAATATATCAGGATTAATAACAGACCAATCTTGATCACCACTATTTAAAATTGCGCTTCTCGATCTTCGAGAGAATTTGGGAGCTTTTATTTTTTTTGCAAACAAACCACCATTTACAAAAGGGAAATCGTTTAGATATTTAGGAATGTCATCTCGTTTATTTTTTGGAGTGTTTAGCACTAAAAAAAGTGTATCTAAAAAAGTGTCTAAATCGCTTCCATCCGTTTGGGTATGCGAATCAATGGAATTTGTAAATTGGTTATCTTCAAAAATATGTGTATCTTCAGCAAAGAAACAAAATAACAAGCGTGATAAGATTACATTTAAACCGTGAACAAATTCAGGAGAATCATCAGGATTATCTTTTTTTATTTCATCAAAGAGTTTTGCCATTTTTTCAGCAGCTTTTACATCAGCAGGATTTTCATTGGCGTGTTGCGCCTTTTCCATTCCAGCCCAAGGTAAAAAGAAATCATAATGTTTTGGTAAATCTTTTAATTCACAATCTAATTTGTCATTTGTTTTTGTATCAATTGCTAAAAGTGTTTTGTAATCGGTAACAATTATAAATCTTTGATTGTGTTTTATTGTTTTTGAAATTTCGGTAATAGTAAGGTGCAAATCAGTCTTGAATTCTTCTCTGAAAAATAATTTCTTTTTCCAAGATATTTCACCTACAACTTTAGATAAATTAAGATTCCCTTTTTTTAATCGTGTAATTGATGCTTTGGGTAAACCATAAGCAAGTAGAAACTCATAAATGAAAGTCTTTCTGGAAATAGATTTCATTAGTTTTTTTATGTTTTTTTCAATCTGCACTATATTCATTCTATTTGCTTCCTCTTACAATTTTATTTATAAATCTTACTGACTTTATTCAATTTTTAGGTCAAGTAGTTTACTTATTACCTAATTCGGTATAACATATGCACGCCACGCCCTTATAAAATGTACACATAACCAACCTATAGTTATAATAAATCTGTTGTACAATAACTCCCATAAAAAAGTTATTGTACACTTAATTACTTTGCCAATTCTATATTTAATCATCAATGATAAAGATATTAATAAAATTGAATAATACAATTTGTGTGTCAAGTATAATAGTATTTGCACGCATCCCCCGAAAATTTTTCAAAATTCTTGAATCCACAATTGCAGTGGTTCATGTTATTCATACTCATATATACCTCTACTATGTTATTATAATACTATTCGTATTATTTAGTTTAGATTTTCAGTCATTATGTAACAGAATATCCTTTATTCATCGTTATTTCCATAAGAAAATTTATGTTCAGATTTTCAGTCATTTTACAATAACAATTTACATATCAATTTATTCGCACCTTTGCTGTTTAATTGATATTCTCTTTTGATGTAATCTGCTTCTTCAAGTGCCTTTAAATGATGTGAAATTCCTGAACGTGGGATTCCTGTTTCCTTAGTTAAGGTATTTAATGATGGTGTTGCAAGTTCAGACCAACCGAAATTACAGAGTAAAACATAAATCTTGAGCAAGAGAGGTGTAATTCTACCATCTATTGCTCCATTAATTGCTCCATGAGTTATCACAGTAAACCCTCTACCGAATGTTCCTCTTTTAATGACTCTATAGAAATCTTCTTTTCCTGCTTTCCTGTTACTTGGGATAATATCAATAAAACCATTTGTTTTCAATGATTTTAATGCTTCTCTTCTGCTATCTCGACCAATACAGGTTTTCCCAGTTGCTTTTCCAGTTAACTTTTCTTCCAATTGACTTGATGTTAATCCTTCAGTATGTCTTAAAAGTAAACCGAATATGATAATCTGCTGACCTGTCTTCTTCCGGTAATCATTAAAGATCAGGTTATTTAATCCGAAGGATTGAGATAAATCAAGCTTACAATCTTTAATTGGGAATTTACATTTTGATCTACAACAAAATCTTGATAGCTTAGCCTGTAAGGTTTCATCAGGAATGTTACAACCCAGAAGTTTATAATCTGTAATCCAATATTTGTAGAAGCTTGATAAAAGTTCTTTCTCAAGTAATGGCGGTTGATTTCTTTGATTCCAATTAAGTACAGTTTGTCTAACATCGTCCTTTTTATACCCTAATTGTTGAAAGTGTTTGATTAATCTACCTAATGAAAAATGCCTGCTTCCATCTGGTACACCATTGAGCATTTCTTTTATACAGTATCTATTGATCTTCAGTTGACTCAAATCAATTGTATTGGTGAATGTTTTTCTCTTTTCTTTCTCAATATCAACATTGAAGATGTTCAAAAACACTTGAACATCATATACATTTTCATTGAGTTCAATTATATCACACTTCTTCCTACTCTTATTGTTTTTGTTATTGTAAGAACCTGGTAGTCTCAAGATCCTGGCTTTATCAACTGCTTTCGGGTCGGCTCCCGTAGCTCTTTGCATTGCCTTTATTAGATTGGTGATATCAAAGAACTTTTCAGTAAGCACCCAATAGTAGTGATACCCGTTGCCTGAATTTATGATAGCAGATGGATGGGGTATTTTATTTTCATTGATTTTAGATTTTACTTCATATAATTCCATTCCATCATAATCCAGATATATAACTCTTGTAAAAATGCAGTTATTTTTACTTCCATCAATATTCCAGTTTTTCTTCTTGTAACCACGTTTATAAATACCAAAGAATACATCATTGTTTTCCGGTGGAGAATATGCAGATAATTCATTAGCAGTTTTAAAGATCTTCTTGAATGGATTGTTCAAGTTTTGTCGAAATTCTCGTACTTCTATTAGTCCAGTTGAATCATTATCCGGGAATAGAAGAGACAAGAATTTTTTAATCCTCATTCTTGCCCTATCCATATCAACACTTAACCTTAAAAAAACAGGAAAATAGTGTAATGATAGCCTTACCCCAAACCACCGAAAAATGACATCTCGTAAACGCACTTATAGCAAGGATATACAAAAACATAATATTGCTTAAGTGTTGACATCCATATCGATAATTCCTTGAAGATTTCTTATATGTTTTTCTTCTTAGTTTTTTAGCACATTCTTTGCAGTATCTTTTTCTGGGTGGAATTGTTTTACCACATTCATTGCAAGTATTTAATTCAGCAGGATCAAATTTTGGATTGATTTTGCTATAGTATTTTAAAATCTTATCATAATTAGCTTCATTCTTAGCAGAGGGGAGAACATATTTCTCGAAAAACGTACATGGTTTACCCTGCAAGATATAACATTTTCCGTTAGTGTTGAATAAACCGGTACTAAGTATAGTAGTTCCTATACAATTATTCATATCCCAGTTTGAGCATTCTTTTTTTACGAAGGTTGTTAGTACATTTCCCATGTTAAACCTTCCCTAATACATAGTCATTAATAGCAGTTTGTTTGATTTCATCAATTGTATGAACTTTGTGTTGTTCAATAAAACTATCCAATTGTGATGTACTGAAAATATTTAATCGTCCAACTTTTGAATGCGGAATCATCCTTTTTGACGTTAATTGATAAAGATATGATACCTTGAGAGAAAGATATAATGCTGCTTCTTTCATTGATAAATACTTTTTTGTTAGTTTTTTTTGATTCTTTTGTTTTTTGTGTAATTCATTTTTGTTTTTCATTTTTTCTTGTACTTCCGTCATTTTTACCTCTTTTTTTTAAAGCAAAATATGTAAGGAATTTTCAAAATTAGTTGATTTGTTTTAATGATTTACAAAATGTCCTTGACATATGAGATAATTGAGAAAATTTGCAATTTATAGCTAAAAATTCTCAATCTTAAGTGTAGTCAAACTGCAATTTGACTGCACTTTTTCTCTTTTTGCTTGGGTTTACGATAACATTTACATGATTGCTTGATTCATGTAGTACTTTTTTTGATAGTAGTTTTCAGATTAACACATTTTAAATTTATTTCCTAAATTAATTGTTGTGTAGGTTAATTATGGCTAGCTATTACTTGGCTTTGTAAGACCTTGATATTATTTTTGAAGGTTATTGCTAAATGGTTTAGATTTAAATTTGTATTGGAGTAACTTGTTTACGATACGTCATGAAGTACTGATTATTATATAATTGTAATATGTGCATGAAAATTGAAACTTTGTATATGTGATGATAGAAAGACAATTGAGTGTGAATTAGATTTAGAGATAAATTGATTAATTTGCAAAATTTAGATTGTGAAATTGTGTGTGGAATACCAATATTAAATTCGAGATTGTAATTTGCATATAATTCGAGTGTGTATGGTGAGATGAAATATTCGAGTTTTAAAAAGTATTGAATTTTGGGAACAATTATAACGTAATCCAGAATATAATTATCCTAAGAGCGTCACAATAGATTTATCTATTAAACTGTCAAGTACTTTAATATAAAAAATATTATAAAAGTTGTTAATGCCCATTATAGGCTGATATAGTACTTTGATAAATATTATCGGCTAATGTCTTATTCGTTAGAATTCACTATATTTGATAGTTTTTGCATTTCCCCGAAACGTTTAGAATCGATAATATTAGCGTATGACCTCTCTGTTATCAAAACTGAAGAATGCCCACACAACTTAGATATTATATATATATCTACTCCAGAACTAATTAATAATGAAACAAATGTATGTCTTGAGCTATGGAAAGTAATATTTTTTTCAATACCAGCCTTAGCAAACCAAATTTTAAGCTTGTTTCCTAACCATGATTTATGCGGTACCGTAAAAATATGATCTCCCTTTTGGACTTTTTGCTGTTCTTCAATAATTCTCATAGCATTGCCAATAACTGGAACTATAACAAATTTTTTAGTTTTCTTCATTCTAATGTTTATCTGCTTATTTGTTACATCAAATTTAGTAAAATCTTTTACATTAATTGAAGTAATTTCCTCAATATCTGAAAACTTAATATTTATTACATCTGAAAGCCTTAATCCTGTATAGCAGGAGAACAGAAAAGCATTTCTAATCTGTCTTCTTGGGCACTCTGTACTCTCGAGTCGTTTTAATTCGGCTAATGTTAAAAAATCTTTTTTACTTTCTTCAAAATCAATTGAAATATGCTTGGCAGGATTTCTAACAATTAGCTCATCACGAATGGCATGGTTTAATAGAGCACTATACGTTTTGAGGTATCCATTTGCAGTAATTCTCTTAAATGTTTGCTTTGTTAGAAATTCAGCATAATCTGAACTGATCTTCTTTTCTCTTTCAACTTCAGCAAGAGTTAACATTTCATTATATCCGTATTCCTTTAAAAAACGTTTAAACCACTTAATTGAAGTTTTCCATCGACTTATAGTTGATTCTCCTTTTGTATCTATTATCTTATAATAGTAATCGATAAATAATATTTCATTGCTTTTATCTACAAGCTTGAAATTATGTTTAACCTGATACATGGTTTTCTCTTTCTCGTTTCTTAGGTATTTTGCATATAATATTCTTTCTTTGTCTTGTTCCCAATCGGATTCTTTACCTGATAGTTTTGTCTTTAACCACTCTCGTTGCCTGTTACCATGTGAGAAAAGATCTAAATACATACTGTACCCTGATTTTGTTTTCTTGGGTCTAATCTTGATTTTATTACCTTGGTTAATTTTCTTAATCTCATTTTTAAGCTTAACACTATGCTTCATATTGCCTCCATTTGTCACTTTCTAATCTTACAAGTGACAAACTAGTGACGTAATAGAATCAAGTCAATGAAAATAAACACAAACATATAAAAATACGTGTCATTTTATAAATGCTTATAAATAGAAGTCTAAACTTATTATTATATACAGAGTAAATGATTACAAATTGTTATGTAAACTGTTCGCTTCCAACGGTTGACAAAAGCTCGTAATTGTTTAATATACAAATAAATAGCTGTTATCTGAAATCACATAAGTGACAAATGAGTGACAAAACCAAGGTTATTTCTGTAAATATTGCTCTTTTCTTAATTGATGATTCAAATTTGGGATATTATAGATTAACTGGCAAGAAAATTCTTCTCTTGTCATTCATTCTCCACAAACCTTGTCTTAATTTTATTTCAACAACAACATCTTCCTTGTTTCAATAGTACTTTCAGTTTTAAGTTTATATAGATAAATCCCTGAACTTTGTTTTGATGCATCCCATAAGTAATTACGCTGTCCTGATTCAAATTGTTTTGATTCTATCAATTGACCTTTAATATTGTATATTGTGAGGATTCCAGTTTCACCTTCCTTTATTTCAAAGTTTATTTTTGTAGTTGGATTGAAAGGGTTCGGATAGTTGGATAAGAATTTTGAATTAATAGGGATAGTTTCATTTTCAGATTCAGTATCAGAAGTAAGACAAATTAACCAACAATCACTATTACCAGCACCATATGAATTCGTATAACCTGCTATAATGTAGCTTCCATCAGTAGTTTCTTGCACTGAACGTGCTATATCATCTTCATAGTCGCCAAATGTCTGATCCCATATTTCACCACCATCTTCATCCGTTTTTATGATCCAATAATCATAATGATATCCTCCTCCTCCCAAAAAACTGGTATTTCCAGCTATAATAAAACCACCATCTGTAGATTCCCGAACTGAGTAAGCAATATCATGTCCATTACCACCAAAGGTTTGATTCCATTCTTCATATCCATTTTCATCAATTTTAATAACCCAAATGTTTTCTTCTGAATTTCCATAAGATTTTGTATAACCTGCAATAATGAAGCCATTATCGGATGTTTGTTGTACTGAATAAGCTACATCATCATCATTACCGCCATATGTTTGACTCCATTCTTCATTGCCTAATTCATCAGTTTTTATTAACCAGAAATCACTACCACCCATTCCAAATGAGGAAGTACTACCTACAATAATGAAACCACCGTCGCTAATTTGTTGAACAGAATAAGAAACATCGTCTTCATAACCTCCATAAATTTGAGTCCATTCTTCTTCGCCATATTCATCAAATTTCAAAAGGCAAATGTCTTTTCTAAGTGAAATAGTGTCACTTACTGTAACATATCCCGTGATAACGTATCCATTATCATTTGTTTGTTGTACTGAGTAAGCTTTGTCACTTCTACTTCCTCCATAAGTGAGACTCCATACCTCATTACCATTTATATCGGTTTTAACTAACAGAATATCTTCATCTGAAGAAGTAGTATCGGTTATAGTTGTATATCCTGTAATAATGAAGCCATTATCGGATGTTTCTTGTCCTGAATAGGCAATATCACTATGATTACCGCCATATGTTTGACTCCATTCTTCATTGCCTAAGTCATTAGTTTTTAATAACCAGAAATCACTACTACCCATTCCAATTGAGGAAGTACTACCTACAATAATGAAACCACCGTCGCTAATTTGTTGAACAGAATAAGCTCGGTCACTATTGTAACCACCATAAGTATTTGTCCATAACGTATCTGGTGGATTTTGTGATAAGAGTATTGTAGTTAATAATACAAATATTAATGTGATGAAAAAACTTTTCATAATAACCTCCAAAAATTCTTTCTGTTTACTCAGGTCATCATAGTATTATGTTTTTGTTTGAAAATTCATGTATGAAAAATGAACAGTTAATATTTATGTCAAGTCAATTGTTATTTAATACTATGTAATAAATTACTTTAACATTGATGAGTTCAGATAATTTACGTACAGTTCTGTTGACTATAATATGTAGGGGGGTAAAGCCTTAAAGCTAACGTATTATTGAATATCAATATTAACATTGCTTTATTATAGTATATTAAACTATGCGAAATGATAATAGATCACACGTGCGTAGTGATGTCCGCATATTATTTATAAAGTAGTTTTTCTCTTGTGCGTATATGATAGTAACATTATCGGATAATTCCAGTAATATTGTCACATATATATGAGATGTCAAAAAAGCCTTGTTAAAACAATTTCACTTTCCCTTTTATTAGTGTCGGAAAACTATCCTATTTATGCAGTAAATCAACCTTTATATAGACCATGTAAAAACCCCTTTTTTATAACAGACAGTAACTCAGCTAATGATAGGGGAAAAACCTTCCTTTTTTAATGTGTAAGAGAATTCCCTTTTTTATCGTGTCAATAAACTACTCAAATTCAAATTGATTCTGTCGGTGTGTAGAAGAGCTTGAAAGCACAAGATGTAGATTTACACCAATTAATAGTTATCGGCTGTCTGTGTGTCTGTAGAGTTAGCTTAACGGCTGTTTTGAACAGAATAAAGGTAGCACCCTACCTTGGGGAGTACCTACCCTTTGTATTAGCATAATCCACGCTCATAACTTTTCAAAGAAATCTAATAAATTCGAATTATAGTTAACCAGATATTTTCTAACATCCTTAAAATCCACAGGTATGACAAAGTAGGAAATTTCGTAATTCTCAATTATTCGGAGTCCATCTTTAGTAAAATAATTATTATCATCTTCATCGAAAATAGCATTTTCAATATGCATTTCAATTTTTGGAGAGTAAGATTGCTTATCTTGCTTTACTACAATAGCATTTGATGAGAGAGATAATGCAGTATTAGCAAAATAATATTCAACTAATTTTTCGATAATATAGCTTAATAACTTATGCTTCTTTGCTAAATCATAATCATTATTAAAACTAAAAAATACTAAAAAGTACTCAAATTCTTTGATATTAATTTTTTCTTCTTTTTTCCCCATAACCTATTCCTTTGCTTACAACTTTCGAATATTTCTCAACTTCCGAATGTGCGTAGCTCTTCGGAATGTTGGAAACACTCTCAACCTCAATTATTCAATTTTTCAGACATCATTTTTTTACAACTTTTTTGTCAAGATTCATTCTCCGTTAAAGTCTTTTTAATGTGCCTAATGTTTGGCGTGCGCCACGACTCTTCTTGCTTTTCTACTCGCTTGTTTGTGGGCACGTTTGTTATACCGAATCTTTTCATCTTTTTACAATCGCTAAATTATCAAAATCAAATCTGTAATTAACAATTTTTCCGTTTATTATTAATTCTATTGCTTGCTCAATAATTTCAATTGGAGCAATAAACCATTCTCTCGGAGTGTGTCTTCTTCCTTTTTCATCAAACACATCTATTTCTAAACAAGAATTACCAAAGAAATTATGAAGAAGTTGCTCCAATTTTTGAGGATTCATATTAAAACATTTCCAAGCACTTTGAATTAAAACTGGTGCCATTAAATAAGTTGGCTCTTTCTCTGCATTTTTAATACGTTCTTCAATTGCTATTTTGGAATATCCAATTTTAAAAAGATTCTGAATTGAATTAATCCGCTTGTCTTGGCTTTTTGATTTAAGAACATAAATATAACCTGCTTCTTCATCTTTGTCAGTGATATCGCTAAAGCTTTCAGAGAATTCTTCATTAACTTTATCAATGTTATGAGTAACAATTCGACCGTTAGCATACAAGATTTTTGCTAACGAACGATAAAGCATATTTGATTCAGTTCCATTCTCAAAAATACATCTTGTTCTTCCGTCTTTTCTTGTGCGATTTCCGCTTGCAAAAGATTGTTCTTCTTGTGAGATATTAATTTTTTCAAGTAAGAGAAGAACGCCATTATGCACGTAATATTCGCCTTCGAATAAATTATCTTCTTTAAATTCAACTAATTTTCGTTTGCCATTTGCAAGATCGTTTTGAATTTCATTGAATAGGCTTTCATATTTATCAAAATCTTTGCAAGGTTTACGGCGTGCAATGTAATCAGCATTTGCTCTTTCATAATCTTTGGGAGTATGCTTAAAATCAAACAAACCTTCAGAATCATCTTCCAAAATATTTAAAGGGTCATTATTTAATAAATCTTCAATTGTATTTAGCGAGTTGGAATTTTCATAATTTTTATTGTCTTCAATTTCTTTGCTTTTCATTGTAGAAGGTAACAGGTTATATATATCGTATTTTTTTAATAAGATTATTTTATCATCATCAGCGCGCAAACTTTTAAGACGAGAGAGCAATTGGAATTCTAAAATATTACTTGGATTTTGTTCTGGTTCTCTGCCATTGTTATTTATATAATCATTAATCTCTTCAAATGAAGCTATCAAACGTTCTTCGGGTGTTTTATTGTTAGAAATTACTGGTTTTACATTTAACAAACCTGTTGGATCATTTTCAAAAATATCATCAAGTATTTTGTCTTTATCCATTTGAAGCAGCCTTTTTACGCTTTTCATTTTTTAAATAAATTATACATTCTGCCATTCGTTTTTCTATAGGATCGTTCGATTTTAAATTTGGTTCCCTATTGTACATTTTTATAAAATCTTGAATCTTTGGCCAAAGTATTTTTGCTTCTTCAAAATCCATTTTAATTCTTGTAGCTTCGATGTGATCCTGAATTACTTTAAGAACTTTTGTAGTTACCGATTTTGATAAAATTTCAAAAGCTTTTTGGAAAGGATTTATCCTGTCTATCATATCAATGTGAATATCATCAATATCAACAAAAGAACCTGCCATTCTAATAAATCGTTTGTCACCTGTTTCTTTAATTTTTCCGTTTTTAATAGCAGAATCAACTACAACGTGTTGACGAACTTCTTCTATTTCTTTATCTGATAAA
>Ga0307988_1001157_pt1 | contig 15660 bp, 6 predicted proteins | sample EllFjometagen183_FD_203166 | JGI IMG/M metagenome (GOLD analysis project Ga0307988, IMG submission 203166) | Marine microbial communities from Ellis Fjord, Antarctic Ocean - #183 | ecosystem: Environmental > Aquatic > Marine > Unclassified | place: Southern Ocean | collected 2014-10-08 | reverse complement strand
TACAATTGAAGACGGCAACGGCGGTAGTGATACAGGTAATGTTACTGTTAGTATTAAGGATGAAGCTATTACAACAACCAGCGCTGTAAAATTTGTAGTTACATCAGATTGGACTGCTGCATTTAATACAAATATTTTTATCACAAATATCACCTCAGAACCTTTTACTTCATGGGAACTTGAGTTTGATTTTCCACATAATATAGGGAGTTTATGGGATGCTTCAATAGTAGAACATACTGGTGATCATTATAAAATTAAAAGTACTTGGAACGGAAACTTAGCAGTAGGCGCAACCACTTCATTTGGATTTGGCGCAAATCCAGGTGGAACTATAACAGAGCCTTCAAATATTATTCTAAACGGTAAACCTGTAACAGGTGACCCAATTAAACCTGTTGCAAGCAATGATACTACACAAACCGAAGAAAATACATCAGTCAATATTGATGTACTGAGTAATGATAGCGGAGAAAATATCATACTGATAAATGTAACACATCCTAATAATGGTTCAGTTGATATTCAAGATCAGCAAATTGTTTATACGCCTACGACGGATTTCTGCGGAAGTGACAGTTTTGTATATACTATTGAAGACCGTAATTCTCAGCATGTTACCGCAACTGTATCAATATCCGTTACGGAAAAATTGCTACCAGAAGAGCAACCACCTATAGCTGGACATGATACAATTTCTTTAACTATGGATACTCAAACAACAATATATTTACTCGATAATGATAACGCACCAAACGGTGGACTAAGTATTAAGTCTATTGATCAACCTACAAATGGTAGTGTAGTCTTATCAGAAAACAATGCAGTTTATACTCCTCAAGGTGGATTCATAGGAAATGATTCATTTACTTACACAATAGTTGATGCATTTGGTCTCACAGCGTCCGGACTTGTAACAGTCAGTGTTAAAGAGAAGAATAATTTCAGTAAAATTATTGTCGGTAACTGGCACAACTGGGACCTTGGAGCTTTTTGTCCAGGCATAAAATTAACAGATGTGTATAAAAAATATAATGTTGTTCATATTTCATTTGCTACTCCAGTTGATGACAGTATGACTATGCAGTTTTCAGTTGATCCAGGAGTAGAAACTGAGGAAAGCTTTCAGCAGGGAGTTGCAAAACTTCAGAGTGAAGGAAGAAAAGTAATTATCTCAATGGGAGGAGCTGAAACCCGTGTTCTATTGACTGATGAAATAAAAAAACAAAACTTTATAAACTCTATGATTACTATCATTGAAAAATATAACTTTGACGGACTGGATATTGACTTGGAGGTTAGATCAGTAGTTTTGGATGCAGGAGATAATGATTTCAGGAATCCTACAACAACAACTATTGCAAATTTAATTGATGCAGTTAAATCCATACATAAGCATTTTAAAGATAATGGAAAAGATATCTGGATATCACTGGTTCCGGAAGTAGGTCATGTTCAACAGGGCATGGAGGTTTACTTTGATGTATACGGCTCATATCTACCTGTTATTTATGGATTGAAAGATATTTTGACCTATGTTGCCTGTCAGTATATGAATGTTGGTTCAGGAAATAGAATCATAGCTCTTGACGGTCAAAAATATCAAAATGGTACACCAGATTTTGTAGTGGCCATGACAGAAATGTTGCTTAAAGGTTTTCCAGTAACTAACCTGCTAGGAGAAACTATTCAATTTCCTGCACTTAGAGAAGATCAAGTAGGCTTTGCAGCTCCATCAACTCCAATATCAGCACCTGCTGGTGGCTATATGCAACCTTCAGAAATGTATAAAGCTTTAGATTACCTAACAAAAGGCAAGTCATTTGGAGGAAACTATCAAATTGTTAATTCAAATGGCTATCCTGATATGAGAGGCATGGTTACCTGGTCAATTAACTGGGATAATACGACTGATGGTGGAACTGCTGTTAACGAATTTTCAGATTCATATTATGATTATTTTAATAGTACTGAACCAAATGTAAATGATGCGCCGACTGGAATTAATGATTCAGTAGAAACAGAAGTAAACAGCCCTGTTATTATTAATGTGCTTTCAAATGACATTGACTCAAATGGTGACTCTCTAATAATAACATCAGTTTCATTTCCTCAAAACGGAACAGCCACTTATACTGATTCAACTATTGAATACATACCGAATGATGGCTTCACAGGAAGCGAATCTTTTGATTATACAATCTCTGACGGTAAGGGAGGTACTGCTACTGCTTCAGTAACTGTTACTGTTAATACCCCTGTAATTCAGACTTATACAGTCACATCATCAGTTAACAGCTCTACTGGTGGTTCTATTTCACCAAGTGGAGAAATTACAGTAGAAAAAGGGGACTCACATACTTTCACTATTACTCCTGAGGAAGGATACAATATTAAAGATGTTAAAGTTAACGGTTCTTCTATTGGACAGGTAACTTCATATCAGTTCACAAATATAAATGCTAACCTGACAATAGAAGCAGAATTTGAACAAGAACAGCAGCTAGGAAATATTTCTCCGACAATAAGTTATATTCAGCCAACAGATAATCAGGTAATAACGCAGGAGATACTTTCACCTGTAACAATAAAAATCAACGCAAATGACACAGACGGTAATATTGCTTCGATTTTAATAGAAGTTGATAACCAGTTATTTGACAATAGTAGCGCTAATTGGACTCCTTCAAGTTATGGATACCATCATATTAGTGCAACTGTAACTGATGATAGTGGTGCTACTGCAATTGCATTCATGACTGTCCTTATCAAAAAAGGGTCAGTTTTTGAATTATCTGAAAAAAAGCTAATAGGTTATGTTACTACATGGGATGCCTGGAAAGAATCATCTTATGGTCTTCCAGCCCAGGGTGTATACAATCAATTAAATATTGATTACTCTAAATACACAACCTTATGTTATTCTTTCTTTGGTGTAGCTAAAGATGGCTCAATTCATAGTGGAGACTTAAGAAACAAAGATATGAATGCTGATCAGGAACCTGGTGATATGATATTATCAGATATATATAGCAGTTGGGAAATGTGGCTTCTTTACGGAGATGTAAAATACTACTACTCTATTGATTCATACCTTGAGGACCTTGGATATAGAACAGATGACTGGTCCACATGGTATAATATCAACACTGGAGAAACAGGCATCTTTCCACTTCTTACTACAATTAATAATGGTGCACCAGGGCTATTTAAACTGTGCAAAGAAAGTAACACAAAACTCATAGCTACCTTGGGTGGTTGGAGTATGAGTAAGCATTTCCCTGAAATGGCTGCTGATCCGGTTAAAAAAGCTAAATTTCTCAAAAATTGTAAAGATTTGATGAATATGGGATTTGATGGAATAGATATTGACTGGGAGTTTCCAGGACCTTTCAGCGGAATGAACTTTTCAGGAACTTTTGCTGATTATGCAAACTTCACGGCTCTAATTAAAGATATTAGAGAAGTAATAGGAGAAGATAAAGTGCTTTCGGCAGGACTTTCCTCAGCTCATGATCAACTTGCTGGTTTTGAGTGGAATGAATTAAATAAGTATATGGACTATTATAATATTATGACATATGACATGAATGGTGGATGGTCTGAAGTTACCGGACATAACTCTCCCTTATATTCAGTCGAAGGAGAAAATTCCTGGGATGCTACATATACATACCTGACAAATTCTCTAGGCGTACCGGAGGATAAAATTGTAATGGGAGTAGGTTTTTATGGTCGCGGGGTTGAAACTGATGGCGATGCATATTTAGGAGCACCTACATATAAAACTATGAAAACTTTCTATACAGATGGTTATGCATCATCAGCTTCTGATTTTAAAAACTGGCCATTGTTTGAAGGTTCACCATATTATGCATATATCAAGCAGAACATGGAAGATTGGGAGTATAATTGGGATGATATAGCCCAGGTTCCATACCTTACTAAGGGTAATGCTTTTCTAAGTTACGATAACGCTAAATCGATAAAAGCTAAGGCTGAGTATATTAAAAATAGCAATGCTGCAGGAGTATTAGTATGGCAGGTATTTGGTGATATGGAATTTGAAGGTGGAGTTTCATATAGCAGTATTAAAAAACTTCCAAAAGCTGACAGTGTTCGTACTGAACTACTGGATGTACTTCACGAAAATTTAAACAACTGATATATTAACCTTAAGACAGTGTGGTGTAATAATACACTACACTGTCTAATTGCTAATTGATCTTCAGCTTAAAGTTGAGGCAGATCAAAACCAAGACCTCGTCTGATGTTTTTCATGAAAAGTTTCAGGTGAAAAGAATAGTAGGTTCTGTGTTCCAGTCTTTGTTCCAATAAGACAAAATCCTTAAAAACATCACTAAAGGTGTTGGACTCTAATGCGATTAAGCAGTATTAAAAAGTTAGAGAGAGTTAAATGCCCACCACTGCAGGTAAACTTCAGTATTAATTTTTCATGTAACTTATTAAATTATCTAAACCAAAGGACGATGCGATCTCTATGAACCGGAGTTCAGAGTTCGCCATAGGCGAATAAATTCAGAGCTTGCTTGCCTGCCTGAGGCAGGTTCAGAGTTCAGAGTTCAGAGTTCAGAGTTCAGAGTTCAGAGTTCAGAGTTCGCCATAGGCGAATAAATTCAGAGCTTGCCTGCCTGGGGCAGGTTCAAAGTCCAGCACAGCTTTTTCCCATTTTCGAACTGAATTAATTAGAAATATTTCATCTGCTTTAACAAGATCTTCTTTGAGAAGAATCTTTTCACTTATCTTCCCTGTTTCCAAAAGATATCGTCTGAATGTACCACCAAGAAGGCCACTTGACACAGGAGGAGTATATAAATTGTTTTTGATATTTAATACTAGATTGGCTCTACAGGATTCAGTCAACTCTCCTCTTTCATTCCACAAAAGGACATCATACAGGTCAGAGTAATCTGCCTTTGCAGATTCATAAACAGATCTATTAGTTGTTTTATGATATAAAAATGGATTGTTTGAATTTACATGAGTATTGCTAATTGCAATATTTTTAATATTTCCTAAACTATTGATAAGCTCAATTGTTGCATTTTCACATTTAACAGTTCCGCTTTTGGAAACTAACAATCTAACTTTTTGTGGTTTGGCAGGAAATCCCTCTATAGAATTATTAAGAAGTTTTATTACCTTGGTTTCATCAACCTTATAATCAAAATATTCAGCAGACCCCAACAATCGATCCATATGGTAATCAAGTAGAAAATAACCATTATCAGGAGTCCATAATAAAGATTCAAGTAAGGAAAAGCTTGGACAACTACCTTCTAACACCTTGGATTTAACAATACATTCCATGTACTCATCTTTGTCGGTTGAATCCCACACAATACCACCTCCAACTCCATATTCTGCTTTATTATCAGTTTTATCGATAACAACTGTTCGAATTGCCACATTGAATTGGGCTCTATTTTCAGGTGTAATAAAACCAATACTTCCAGTATATAAACCTCTGGGCTCTGTTTCCAGTTCTGAAATAATTTTCATCGTATAAGCTTTTGGTGCACCTGTTATTGAAGCACATGGAAAAAGAGCTTTAATTACTTCAAAAATCGAATAATCAGTTTCAGCTTCTACATTTGAAGTCATTTGAAGTACTGTTGGATACTTTTCTATATTAAACAGTTTTGGAACTGTCACGCTTCCTGTTTTAGCTACTCTGCCAAAATCATTTCTTATCATATCAACTATCATTAAATTCTCGGCTCTATTTTTTTCAGAATTGTAAAGCCACTGTACATTATTTTTATCAGCTTCATTAGTAAGGCCACGTGCAGCAGTTCCCTTCATAGGACAGCCAGTGAGCTTTCCATTATCAAATGTGAAGAAAAGCTCAGGAGAAACAGAACAAATAGAGAATTCATCAGTATCAATAAAAGCAGAATAATTACTCTGTTGAGCAAGTGTAAGATTACAAAAAAGATCCCAGGGACTTCCATCAAACTCTGCATACTGACGCAGAGTATAATTTACCTGATAAGTATCACCTTCCAATATATGATTTTTAACTTTTTTTATAGCTGAATTGTAACTGTCTTTATCAACAGAAGAAGTCCAGTTTTTAAAACAATTTGACTTAGATAGTTCAGGAATTTCTATTATTTCATAATCATTATAAAGAGAAAACCAAAGAAGAGGCACAACTGAATTTTCATCTTTTCTGTACTGTTTTACTTTTAATGCAGAATCAAATGCTGGTGAAGCTTCATAGCATATAAAACCAACTGCATATAGATTCTCTTTCTCAACACTGTCTAAAACTTTTTTCAAACCTGTTTGTAACTCTTGTATATCAGTAACCATTACAGTTTTGACAGGTTTTGAAAATTTCAGCCATTGTTTGTTTGCGGCATCATGTATTACAACTACATTATTCATCTTAGGATTATTCTTTCATTAGCGCCTTTTGCGTCTATAGCGTTTAATGAATTTCTGTGCTCAGGCAACAAATTTTTATTAGCGTTTATTAGCGTCCATTTGCGGTTAAGTTACTCAATATTTTGTATCTGTTCTCTTATTTTCTCTGTTTCAGTTTTCAATGTGACTATTTTTGGTGATATTTCAGTACTTGCAGATTTAACACCTAATGTATTAATTTCTCTTTGAATTTCCTGAGTAAGAAAATCCATATTTCTACCTACAGGCTTATCTGATTGAAGAAAATTGTTAAACTGTATAAAATGACTTTTCAAACGTGTAATTTCCTCAGAAACATCACATCTATCAGCATAAATAACCAATTCTCTCAGAAGCCTATCATCATCATTAATTGTTAATTTTTCCTCTTCAAGTTTTTTCTGAAGTTTTTCTTTATTATATTTAGGCAATTCTTTAGCTAAAGGTTCAATCTCGTTAACTATAACTTCCATCTCCTGTATTCTTTTAAAAAGATCATCTTTAAGATACAAACCTTCACTTAACCTAGTTTCATCCAGGTTACACAATGCATTTTTAACTGTATTACATAATTCAGCAGTTAACTCTTCGGTTACAATATCAGGTTGAACTCTCTGAATAACATTAGGTAAAGCCATAACATCTTTAATTTCAAGGTCACCTGGGATATTCATTTTCTCTTTCAAATGTTTTGTCTTTTCAATATAAATCTCAGCTAATTCATCATTAATTTTAACGGTTTGACTTAAAGCATTATGACTTAAGACCATATCAACCTTGACATAAATACTTCCTCTGCTAACTTTATTCGAAATGAGCCTTCGTATAGCAATTTCTTCGCACTGTAATTCTCTTGGGAAATGCATTTTTATATCAAGTTGCTTTCTATTAACAGAACGAATTTCAACACTAAGTTCTATGCCTTCTAGGTTTCCAGAGCTACAATATCCATAACCTGTCATACTTTTCATTAATTTTGACCTCTATATCTTAAAGATGTTTCTTTTTACATATGAAATATTTATTTTCTAACATTACAGTTTTTCACCGAATTTTAAACCTTTAATATTGCAAAAATTGAATAAACCAATTATAAAGATAATATAAACAGGCAAGACACTTGATTTTTAGAATATTCCTAATAAACATCGATGCTGATTTATAGATAATAAAATTAAAAAATATATTTTTACAAGCTATCAGCATATGCCTCCATTATAACTCCATTATTATAAATTCTAATAAAAGGATATCACTATGGGAACAAATTTCTCCAGAAAATTAATAATTCTACTTACTTTTACACTTTTATTTTGTTCAAATTCATTTTTAAATGGATCCACGCAAAATAATTCACAAAAGCATCTTTATCCAGGTGAAGAAATAGTTTTTGCTAATAATTATCCATCTTTGATAAAATTTATTAATGGAAACCCAAATAAACCACTAGTTGTATTCAATCCCGGGTTTGCTTTTTCAGCTAGGATAACTAAGAAAGAAATTTGTATAAATGATTATATGAATGCGATGGATGGTATCTACAGTACTTCTGTAAGTCTGGCCACATTAGATGAAGCTCCCCCAGACATACAAGGATCCAGATGATATAATTGAGAATATCGGAGAGACTGTTGAAGTAGTTGCAATGTTAAAGCCTATTTATAATTTTAAGTTTGCCTGTATCAAACTCATAAATGAGCTGATACAGGCAGTATAAATTCCACAACTTACTTATTTAACAAGAGTACTTCTGTCATTATTGGATGGTGATCAGAGCCTCCCGGCGCATTGCGCCTGATATCGGCGTTGATAACTTCAAATACTTTAGGAGAACGCTCCTCTGTATAGATATAATCTATTTTTGAACCGAACCCGGTATCTCCATTTGCCAGATATCCGTTAGCCAGGCGGAATGAGTCCTCAAATGTTACAGGGACATTCCATTCTTTGCCATATGCATTAATTTCTCCATTCCTTAGAAGTTTCATGGATTCACTGACTTCAGATGCATTAAAATCACCCATAAATATTACAGGAGCTTCAGGATATTCCGGTCTTCCTTTCATATGTTCTGCAGCCATCTCCATATTATTCAAATGCATATGCTCACTTACACCTGCAAGAGGATGAATACCGTAAATCAGCAGTCCCCTGCCGGTTTCACGATGTTTCATTGATGCCCATGTCATACCTCGTGAGCCATCATAAAGTAGAACTCCGTCTTCCATAACTTCCCATTTATCTTTTCTATATAAAATGTCACCATCCCAGTATTTTTCCTGCTGCCCTCCTGTAGCTAAAGCATAATCTTTTCCTGTCAGTTCTCTGACACGATCCAATATTCTCCATCGCTCTCCCCACAGTTCCTGAAGGCTTGCAATATCAGGTTCATAATCAGCAATAGTTTGAGCAATACCATTTACTCTGTAATTTGCGCCAAGATTGGCATAGAACAGATTAAAGCTCATCAACTTAATAGCAATACCATTATCATAGTTTGTAGAGATAATCGGGTCGGGTTCAGTATCTCCGCTATTATCTTCAGCACCTATTGTTATGATAATATCAGGATTATTGTAATCAATACCCGATATAGCATCTTCGCCATCCCATGTTGCATTATCATCGAGTTTCCAGGCGTAGCTGTTAACAACATCGGTATTTGCATCAAGAACTCTCATAATACCCTCTTTATCCCGTTCTGCACTTCTGAGCTTCCAGTTGCCTCTTTTCAGCATCACAGGCCCGTTACCATACTGATTGAATCGTTTAACTATTTTCGGTTCCTCATTCCCTTCTTTAATAAATGCATAACCGTCGCTATCCACCAGAAGTAATACATTTCCGCTGTTTTCAATGATTGTATAATTATCGGCCTGTCCAGTATCATCGGTATTGTTTCCGGAATCATCAACATGATCATTAACTGCAGCATTATCACCGAAAATATATCCTGTTACCCAATCCTGCATAATTTGTCCTCGACTGTCATCCTGATAGAGGAATCTGTAATTAACAGTGTCACCTTCTTGGAAACTTCTAACAGTTCTGGTATGTATGTTTCCTGATTTAATCATTCTATAGCCTGTAATACCGCCATCATTTTTCCTCATCTGGAGGTCTACCCAGTCAGCATCTGTATTTGATTTAAACTCAACGGCTATACTGTCGTCTGAACTTTTTGTGAAATGCGATATACCACCACTACCAACAACTTCCTGACCGGCATCATCTTCACCAGTGTTCTCGTTGTCTGTTTGAGTATCATCATTCCCAGCATCATCTTCACCTGTGCTGTCGTTGCTTTGATCTGTCTGTCCTGTTCCGAAAATATAACCGTTTATCCACTCCTTCCCAATTTGTCCACGGCTGTCATTCTGATATAGAAATCTGTAATCAAGCACATCGTCGAGCTTAAAGCCGTTTACAGTCTTTAAAAAATCATCATCTACCTTACTCATTCTGTAGCCGATGATACCTCCGCCGTTTTTCTTTATCTGTAAATCAATCCATTCAGCACCAGTAAAATCTATATATTTAGTTGTAATACTGTCTGCAGAACTTTCATAAAACTGATGGCTGCTGATATTATCAACAGTGTTCTGATCGTTCTCTGATGAGCCGATGTTATCACTGTTATTACTGTTATTCTGCTGTTCACCATCATTGACACTGTCGGTATCACTGCTGTTATCTTCTTCAGTATGTTTGTACACTTTTACATAATCTACAACCATTTTCTGCGGCCATATGTTACTGTCTATTCCCTGGGCACCGCCCCAATTGCCTCCAACAGCAATATTCATTAAAAGATGGAAGGGATGATCAAACGGCCACTGATCAGGCCCTTCTCCAGTGTTTTCAAAAGTAAAGTATTTATAATCATCAATATAGAAATCTATTTTCTCTTGATTCCATTCAATCATATAAACATGAAATGAATCCGCTGCATCAATGACGACAGTCGAGGCGCCTTTCTGAGTTCCACGCATATGATTGAAATCTTCTGTGTGAACAGTTCCATGCACTCTTCCCTGGTCGAACCCAACATGTTCCATAATGTCAATTTCACCGCTTTTCGGCCATCCTCCGTAAATATTATCTGTGGGAAGCATCCATAATGCAGCCCATGTGCCCTTTCCCAGAGGAAGTTTGGCCCGTATTTCCAGTCTACCGTACTTCCAGTCGCCTTTGTATCTGGAAATAAGTCTTGCAGATGTATAATCCATACCATTGTAAGACTCTTTCTTTGCGGTAATGGTCAAATTGCCATTCTCTACATAAACATTACCTGGATTATCTGTGTAGTATTGAAGTTCATTATTCCCCCATCCTACCAATCCTCGGTCAGAACCCGTTCCAATATCAAAACCCCATTTATCAGAATCTGGAAATCCGTTATATTCAAAGTTATCACTCCACACAAGCTGCACACTTGAATTGTCAGTTATCTCTGTAGATTCCAATTTCCTAAACCTCAGCCAGTCTATGTTTCCTATACCGTTACTGACACTGCCCACAAGAAAAAGATCTCTTATACCATCTACTACTTGTGAAACTTTAGAAGACTGTACTTCAAATTCATGCCAACTTCCTGTCCCTTCTACTTTATGGACACCAATAATGGGACCAGCCGGTGAATCTAAACGAATCTCAATGTCACCGCCAGCATAAGCATTATCACAGGCAATATTCATGTCAAGAATATCGTAACCTGCAGTAAAATCTATACCTTGGTATTTAATCCAATCACCTCTGTCAAACCATGATATGCCTACAGATGTAGGAATTATACCCTCCATTTCAGAAAACTCTTCTGCTTCAATTATCATTTCTTTTGAAGTCCTCTCAGTTTGCGGCAGAACTTCTTCTGCAAAACTAATCGGGGAAGCCACCTGAAATATTACTGCGGCTAAAACTGAAACTAATAGTTTTAATTTTTTCATGTCTTATTCCTCCTCTGTTGAAATTAATAGTTTTAATTTGCTAATGTCTTATTACTCCTTTGTTGAAATTAATAGTTTTAATTTACTCATGTCTTATTCCTCCTCTGTAATTTTTCTCTCTTTGCTTTCTTTACAGATAATATAACTTTTTATCCCATTATGGGAAGATTTAATAAGTAAATAAAGAAATATATCACAGTTTATGTCATTAATATCACGTTTTATATCACAGTTTATATCGTATTTTAAATTGAACTATTGAAATGAACAATGTATAATAAATTTAGGTCAGCTAATTGCCTCAGACGTGAAATCAGTAGAAACGATGAAACGTTTCCCTCCATATTCTATTTAGACACTGGAGGGTTTTGCTCCGCCAAAACCGCTATTGAAGGAATTATTATGCACCAGTTCTTTAATGAAAAATTTCAAAGGATAAGGAAAGAAAAAAAAATCAGCATAGTTTCTCTTGCAGAAGGAATGAATATTTCCAGGAGAACCATTTGGACATGGGAAATAGGTAAAATTAAGCCATCTGAAAAAAACATAAGAATGCTTAGTGAAAAGATAGATGTCAAAGCTAGCGAAATATCGAATTTAAAAGATAGCATCCCCACATCTAATGAATTACCCAAACTAGAAAAATACTGGACAAACCTGATAAATTTTGATGAAAATATTGAAAGTGATAGATTTAATGAAACACTGCACATGCTTAATCGTCAAAAAAATGATTTAAAGCGATCATCTATAGTTGTTAAGGCTATTCTAAGAACAACAAACATAATGATGTATATTAAAGATGCAAGACTTAATTATCTCGCAGCAAACAAAAGTTTTCTTGAGATGCTGCACCTTCCGCCTGAATTATTAGTAATGGGGAAAAATGACCGTTTCTTTTTTTCTAAAGCAGATGCCATTAATAACACAAAAATGGATGAAAAGGTTATTAACTCAGGAAAGCCTGTTTTAGGTTTAGAAATGCGTATTCCAGGTTCTAAAAATAAAAAGTGGGGTCTAATTTCAAAACTCCCTATTTTTAATAATAAAAAAGAAATATCAGGCCTTATTGCGACCTTTATCGATATTACTGACAGAAAGCGTGGAGAGGAAGAAAGAGAGCTTCTTGAGACATGCATTAATGCTATGAGTGAAGGTTTGGGAATTTGGAATAAATCAGACAATGAATGTTTATATTTAAGCAAGGCAAGTAAAACATTATATAATATACCAGATAATGGTTTGTTTAATAATGAAAGAAAACTGTTTCTGGATAGACTGCACCCCGATGACAAGGAAAAAGAAATTGAATATTTAGAAAATAAATCCTGGCCTAAAACAAGAGTGTTCAGATTAATTGACAATAATCATAAAATAAAATGGATTAAATCTATAATTTTCGCAAGTAAACCTGATGATATTGAATATAACATTTCTTTAGACTCAGATATAACAGAAGTTAGGGATATTGAAGAGAAAAATAATTTTTTAAAGTCAGCTTTAGACAGATGCCATGATGTCATTGGTATTTATGATATTTCTTCTGAAAAGAACATTTATATGAATGCTGCTATAGAACGGCTTACAGGTTATGATATAAATTTATTTTACAGAACAAAAAATTTCTTTTTTGATAATTGTGTAAGTGACAGCTATAAAGAAGAGAGATACCAGTATAAAAAAAATAAATCATGGCCTTTAAGAAGTGAAGTTGAAATTATCAGAAAGGACAGTTCAAGAGTAATATGTGAAATTTATGTAACAGATGAATATATTTTCGGGAAGTATTGCACAGTATGGATTATAAGAGATATTAGCATTAAAAAAGAAAACGACAGAATTGCTGAAATACTAAAATTAAATATTGATAATATATCTGATGGATTATCATTAAGATACTTAAATGATAAAAATTCTTTTTTTATGAATGAAAAGGTAAAAAAGTGCTGGGGATTTTCGACAAATGAGTTGGAAGATAACCAAATTATAAATAAATGGATAAAAAATCTAACAGATCAAAAAGATAGAGTGGTATTTAGGGAGTGTTTTAAGACTGAAGTTTGGCCGTCTAAAATTATATTTAAGTACAGAAGACCCAGTGATAAAGTTAAAACATATGAAGGCAATTATTCAATAATAGATTTTTTAGGTAGAAAATGTCTGTTAGCAATAAATAAGGAAATAGATTTTTTATCGACGCAGGAGCAGGATGAAAAAAATACTATTTATGAGATTGTAATGGATACAATAGCTGAGGCATTTACTTTAAGAAAAATAGGAATTAATAATAAATATATTTTCACTAATAAGCAGGCATCTAATATACTTGAATTATCTAAATCTGAACTTGATAACGGCGGTATAGACTTATGGGATCATTTTATACTTCCCTGCGATCTTAACCAAGTATTGATAGAAAGAAATAAACTAACTGAATATCCAAAGCTCATTGAGTATAGATTAACAAATTCTGATAATAAAGTTTTAAGAATTAAAGAAATATTATCTAAAAAAAAATATCTTAATAAAGAGTGCATTGCATCAGCCATTATGGTTCTATAAAATCATCAAACTTATATACATCAAACTACGAGACTTTTCTAAGTTTCTGGTTACATAAAGAAGTATATCCATTTCTTGGAGTTTCCTATCCATTGAAAAACCCGGTTTATTCAAAATTTTATCATTCAATGGGAGTATCTGACCGGGAATAATGGTAGCTGATATTACTAAAAAATGCATTCAGAAAAATGGTTTAACAAGTAGAGTAATATTTTTGGGTTGGAGTATGGGCGGCACAGTAGCTGCTGCTCTTAATAAAGCAGCCATAAAAAATGGACTTCAAGTTGAAATGTTCGTTAGCATAGCATCTTTGCCTCCTCGTCCAGGAATCTATTCATCAAATACTACCGATTTTGTAACTATGGCAAAAAATGGACTTATAAACATAAAGCCATTAAACGGATTATTTTTGAAAGATATGGAGCTACAAAACAATATAAATAGTCATGTTATCATACCTGAAAATATATTTCTTTCACATTTTGTAGGTAACCTCCCAATAGGTTTAATGGGGACATCTCTAAGATATAAAAATGGGAAATGGACTAAAGATCTTGGAGAAGCTCTTAAGGACAGTGATTCTGTTAACATGTGGAATTTTCCTCTTCCTGCAATTGTACGTAACTCAGGATTCCATAGTGCTCCTGACACGACTGAATCATCATACTTTAACACCTTTGACTGGGGACCAATAATTGTTCGTAAGCTTTTTCAAATGTTTCGTAAAAATATTAAATGGGAAAATATTACAGACCGGCAGTTTTCAAAAATGGAATTTGTCAGCAAAACCGGCCCGGAACACTTAACTAAATCAGTTTATGGAACACATTTCTTCTTCGTAGGAAAACAGGGAGCTAAAGATACCGCCAGAGCAATAAGTGAACTGGATATTATAGTTCAGAATTATAGATTTGAAGCTAAATGCTATTCGAAGTTGAGCAAAAAGTAAAGTTGTAAGCTATAAAAATTATACCATTCAAGATTTTTAATGAAAAGCAACTTAGTTAGAGGCCATCTGAAAAAGGTCTAGAAAAGAGTTTTATATCTAAATTAACGAAAAGTTTTATTTGGAATGCGATAATTTACGTTTCAAGTCGTATTTCCGCTCTGAAACTATCCCATAAAATTGTGATAGTGCAATAATGCACCTATATTTTTTACAGAGTATCCTCCCCATCGTCGCCAAAGCGCTAAAACATCACTAAAGTGCTGAACTCTCACCCTACGAACTAATAATGCAAGCTAGTGTGAGAGTATTTATCCCAGCGAATAGCTGGGTCAATGCCCGCCACGGCGGGTAAACTTCAGCATTGCTTTTCTTTGTTTCTTTTTAAATTAATTATAACAAAGGGCAATGCGGTCACTATGCCGACACAAGAAAGGCATGCTGTAAAATAGAACTGCGCAAATTTAAGGGGTAAAGTCAGGTCCCGCTTGCGGGGACGAAGCCTGATTATCGCTTTAAGTTTAGAAAACTTGTCTCCGGTATTTCTCAGGAGCATCGGAAACAAATTTCCAAAAAGTAAAAGCGGTGACAAGTCACACGCACTCCATGGAGTTACAAATCATATTCTTAACATTAAAAAATAAAGATAAATGATTTGATTATTTCTCAACACTTTAAGAATGAAAAAAGGTAAACAGAAAATTACATCACAAAGTATTTTGAATTTCTATAGATGTAATACTCTAAAAAAAAATCCAATACTGCAAACAGTAT
>Ga0307988_1001156_pt1 | contig 15679 bp, 12 predicted proteins | sample EllFjometagen183_FD_203166 | JGI IMG/M metagenome (GOLD analysis project Ga0307988, IMG submission 203166) | Marine microbial communities from Ellis Fjord, Antarctic Ocean - #183 | ecosystem: Environmental > Aquatic > Marine > Unclassified | place: Southern Ocean | collected 2014-10-08 | reverse complement strand
AAAGCTTTTATTACAGTCAGAGAGAATAAAATTAATAAATATTTTGCAGGTAAAGCTATGCCTGTTACTATCTCTGTTCAATTTTAAAAATCGATTTGCACTTGCGGGCTTTTTGGAGCTCTGTAAGGCAGTCGAGTTTTTGAAATTAAATATAATAAATAAAAAATCACTTAACCAAATACCTTTTGATCAATTCCCGGCTGCTTTTATCCCCGATAATATCAAAAAATAGATTAAAGAGACTATTCAGTTAAAAAATGGGGAAACCTTAATTCGCTATAACGCAGATAAATATGAATATTTAGTATATCAGCAAATAGTAAACCATCTTGATCATGATGAGCTCTTTTGTAATGATACGCTGAAAAACAAAAGTTAAAAGATGATTTACTGTCTGAAAAAAGCTGGAAAAATAAGGATGAGATATTACAGAAAATTGAATACAAAAACATTACCGGAAACATAAAAGAACGTCTAAATTTACTTGAACGTAAGTTAGATACTAAAATAACTGAAGTCAACAATCGTATCAGTCAGGGAGAAAATAAGGAATTCAAAATCAAGGTGCATAAGAAAAGTAAGAAAAAAACATGGTCTCTTGATTATCGAAAACAAAGTAAGCCTAACAGGAATATTATATTTCATAAACTGCCTAAAACCAATATTGCGGATGTTCTTTACTATATTAATGATAAAAGCAATTATCTAAAAGCCTTTACTCATATAAAACCAAAGTACTCGAAACTGAATGTGAATGAAGATGCTTTAATAGCTGCAATAACAGCAAATGCTTTTAGTTCCGGAATAAACCAAATGCCAGAAATGTCAAATATACCACTCTCAAAAATATAGATGCTAACTATCTGAGGCATGAAACTCTAAAGTCAGCAAACGATATTGTCGTTAATGAAACTTTAAGACTGCCAATATTCAGAACGTGGGATATTTCTCCGGACAAGCTTTTCGGAAGTGTTGATGGACAGAAGCTTGAAACAAGGCTGCATACCTTACAGGCAAGATATTCTCAAAAATATTTTGGTATGAAAAAGGGTGTTGTTGATAATTCTCTTAATGTTAACAACCTATCTGTCAATTCAGATATAATTGGAGCTAATGAACGTGAAGATTCATATGTATTTGATTTAGTTTACAATAACACCTCCGATGTAGATCCGGATTATATAACAGGAGATATGCATACTATTAATAAATTAAACTATGCACTTTTGGATGCTATAAATAAAGATTTTATTCCAAACTATAAGAATATACAGCATAAAATTGGAAGTTTATGCTGTTTCAAAAAACCTAATGACTACAGTGAATGTTTTATTAAACCTACTAACGGAATAAATAAGGAGCTTATAATTGAAAATTGGGACGGTATACAGCATATTCTTGCCTCATTAGTTCTGCAGGATACCACTCAGAGTATTATTGTTAAAAAACTGAATTCAACAAGTGGGAAAAATAAACTCAAACACGCTCTCTGGGAATATAACAGCATTTTTATGAGCCTGCATATGCTTGATTATATTGATGATACTGAAATGAGGAGTAATATTAGAAAGACTCTCAACAGAATTGAAGAGTATCATCAGTTAAGAAGGGCTATTGCAAATGTTCATGGAGGTAAGTTTAGGGGACTTTCAACGATTGAAATAAGAGTGAGGAATCAATGTGCAAGATTAATATCAAACTGTCTGTTGTTATACAATGCAATTATTCTTTCAGGATTATTAAAAAATTTTAATGAGAAGCAACCTGATACCAAAGAAAAAATTAAAAATATTTCACCAATTGCATGGTTTCATATTAACATGAATGGAAGGTATGATTTTAGAAGAAGAGTTCAAAAAATTGAAATTTCTGAAATGATCAGTATCCTTCAGAATGAGTTAAATTCTGAAAAACAAAATTAGGTGTTTTTTGAGGCTAAATTGTTCTCAAACCGTACTATTCTGTCAGTTTATGCACAGAACCCCAACTACACACAAACCGTTTTAACGGTTTATCTACTCAAATATTCTGGTAAAATTATCAAACTTGTGTTCAATTTCCTGCCACTCTTTTTCTGGATCTGATTTTTTTATTATACCAGCTCCTGCATAAATTGACAATGAGTTGTTCTGAATTAATGCCGACCTTATACCAACAGCAAATTTAGCATCATTTTTTGAAAACCAGCCAATTGGAGAAGCATATAATCCCCGATCAAATGTTTCAACTCTTTTAATCAAATCAATTGCTGTTGATTTAGGGCATCCTCCAACAGCAGGTGAAGGATGCAATTCCTGTATAATATCTGAATTTTTAACATCATCATATAGAGTACCACTAAACTCACAATATAAATGCTGCAACATAGAAACCTTTAATACTGAAGGTGTTTTGTCATGTGAAAAATTTGAACATAGATGTTTAAATGAATTTTCAAAATATTTTTGAACAAACAAATGTTCATCAAGTTCCTTAGCACTGTTCAACAGTTCAGATTCCCTTTTGCAATCCAAACTATGATGATCACCTCTCAATCTTGTTCCCGCAATTGCATGAGAAGAAATTTTGTTACCACATCTTTCATAAAGACATTCTGGTGTTGCTCCTAAAAAAAATGTTGATTTATCAGGCTGTATACCGAATACTATTGTTTTAGGATTATATTTTTTTAATTTATGCAGGATATTACACCCATCAATATTATTACTAAAATTAAGAGTTTTTTTTCTAGCCATAACAATTTTTGACATAAAGCCTGAGTTCAATTTATCAATAATATTTATAAAAACTTCGTTCCATTTAGATTTATTAGGAATTGAAAATTCAGAAATTATATTCTGTACTTTGGAAGAATATATATCAGAAGTAAAATCAATAGATAATTTTGAGATGTCACTTTTTAGTTTGCCTAAAGATTCTTCTACATTTTTGTTTGGTGAGTAAAGGAAATTACATGATAAATTGATTTTAGTTGAAGTTTTAATTAATTCAAATCGCGGAACAAAGAACCTAACTGCTCCAAATGATTTCCAACGGCTATCATTATTTAGCTCGTTTGAAAAAGTGAGTCCTCCATAGTACCTAATTTTTGAAGATGAAAAACTTAGTTTGGTTTCTAAGCAATGAAATATATTTTCAAGATTATTGTAACATTTATTTATCACTAAGTCAGCTATTCCAACACCTGCTATTTCCAGACTATTTACAGAATCATTCCAATATACTTTTTCTGAACTTTCCTGCCTTTTCAACCATGATATCAAATCATAACATTGGAACTCTATATCAACACATTTATGTGAGTGTTGATCATTGTAACAACAGTTCAAACTATCATTTTTTTTTTCAAAGGATAATTCATTACAAATATTTATCACATCTACGGTTACAATCTGTTCTATATTGTTGTTTTGCTTTAACAATACAGTAACTTTGTCTTTAATTCTGTTAAAACATGAATTCAACAGATCTTCTAAATTTGTCATAGTTAGTTATATCAGTGGTATTTTTATAATAATGTTTTTAGAATTTCTTTCAAATCTATAATAAATTTCTCAATATTTTCTTCAGTATGCGCAGCAGAAATAAAATTTATCTCAAATTGAGAAGGGGATAAATAATAACCTCTTTGAAGCATTTTTTTATAAAATTCAGCAAATTTTTTAGTATCACAAATTTTAACATCGTCTAAATTTTCAGGAGCATCATTACGTCCAAAAAAAATTGTAAAAACACCCATGAATGCATTGCAGTAAATATTCCAGTCATTTTTTCGAGATGATGAATTCAGTGATTTTTGAATTTTATCAGCTAATTCTCTACGCTTAGTATAACCATCATCTTTTATCAATGTTTTAATTGTTGCTATACCTGCAGCTAAAGCAACAGGATTTCCACTTAAAGTGCCAGCTTGGTATACATTACCAATTGGAGCTAGGCATTCCATTATATCCTGTCTACCTCCAAAAGCTGCCAATGGCATTCCACCACCAATTATCTTACCAAGTGTAATTAAATCAGGAGTAACACCGCAAATTGACGCATAAGCACCAGCTTTAAATCTAAATCCTGTAATTACTTCATCAAAAATCAGTAGAGAGTTAGTTTCAGTAGTAAGTTCTCTTAAAGTTTCAAGAAAACCTTCGACAGGAGCAACTGCCCCCATATTTCCAGCAACAGGCTCCACAATAACGGCAGCAATTTCATTTGAACAACTGTTAAACACATGTTTAACAGCTTCTATATCATTATATGGCACGACAATAACATCATTAACAGCACTTTCAGGAACTCCAGCAGATGTCGAAATACTATTTGTCAAAAGACCACTTCCGGCAGAAACAAGCAAATAATCGGCATGACCGTGATAACAACCGTCAAATTTAACAATTTTATTTCTACCTGTATACCCACGAGCTAGCCTTATAGCACTCATTACAGCTTCGGTACCAGAATTTACAACTCTTACCATGTCAATAAAAGGGATACAACTTTTAAGAAGCTCTGCCATTTCTACTTCTCTACTATTACAGGTTCCAAAAGTCAAACCCGACTTAGTTGCTTCTGTTACAGCTTCAACAATTTCTTTTCTTGCATGTCCTAAAATCAAAGGTCCCCATGACCCGCAAAAGTCCATATATGATTTATTGTCAACATCATAAATATACGCACCTTTTCCTTTTTCTATATATATAGGTGAGCATTTAACTGAATTAAAAGCTCTAACGGGGCTGTTAACTCCACCTGGTATTAATAATTTTGCTTTATTAAATAATTTTTCTGAATTTGTCATATTTTATTACCTATATTAATTTTACTCATAGAGAGGCACGAAAGCGCAAAGTTTTTCTTGGAAACACTAACAATACAACCTACCACTATAGTTGTTGCAAATTATGTATAAGAGCCGTCCCGGTTCTTAATAAAACGACTGGATGCCGTTTATACAATTGGCATGTTAACTCAAATGTATTCCCTAATATCTTTGAGACTTTGTGTGATTAATTTTATATTTTAAACAGTTCATCATACTGATTAGCCCAGTATGAAAGAACAATATCAGCTCCTGACCTGAAAATAGCAGTAACTGATTCTCTGGCCATATCGTATAAATCTCCATATCCATGTTGAGCAGAAGCATAAATCATTGAATATTCACCGCTGACATTATAAGCAGCCAATGGAATATTTGATTGCTTTTTAATCTTACTAATTATATCCAGATAATATAGTGCTGGTTTAACCATCAGTATATCAGCACCTTCTACTTCATCTATTTTAGACTCTCTAAGAGCTTGAGATACATTATCATATGATAGTTGATAAGTTTTTCTATCTCCAAAGGCAGGAGATGAGTCAGCAGCATCACGGAATGGGCCATACATGGAGGATGCAAATTTTGTAGAATAACTCATTAAAATAGTATCATCAAGATTATTATCTGAAAGTCCTACTCTTATTGCCTGAACCTGTCCGTCCATCATTGCACTTGGAGCAACGCAATGTGATCCTGCTTCTGCATGGGATACAGCAATTTTTGATAGTAATTTAAGTGTCTCATCATTTTTTATTATTCCATTATTATCAATAATACCACAATGACCATGGGTTGTATAACCACAAAGACACACATCAGTACAAATTATTAATTCAGGAAAATGTTCTTTTATAATTTTCACTGCTTGTTGTATAAGTCCATTATTATTAAATGCTTCAGATCCATTTATTGTTTTTTTATCCGAATTTTCCAGTACTCCAAATAACATAACGCCATAAATACCCATATTAATTACAGACTCTATAGCCTCCAGAACTCTATCTATACTATACCTATACTGTTTAGGCATAGACTTTATTGAAACTTTTCTATTAGTACCTTCTATAATAAAAACAGGCCAAATAAACTTAGCAGGAGGAGGAGGGGATATGCCCATCATATTCCTTATAGTCGTATTCTGCCGTAATCTTCTCAATTTAACATGTGGAAATCCATCCATAATCAACCCTCTTTGTTTGATTGGCACAGAGTGCCTTTAATCAACTTCAATTTTATAGCAATACCAGGAGCCTTTCTTCTATATTTCTATTATAAAAATGTTTCCAAAATATATACATGACTTTTTGGTTACGAATAAAGACCTGCTTAATTTCAATATGAAAAAAAATTACTCATTCAAAGAAATAAAGTTTAACATGGTATTTGAAAATTTAAATACCTTAGGTATAGCATTTTTCCATAAAAAATATACATTATACTCTATTTTAAGATAATTGAACTAATTGAGTAAATTTATGACATTAAAACATCAAAATTTTAATATTGACTCCCTGTTTCCAGTAAACCTTATTCTGAAAGATAAAAGGTGTAAAATTATTGGTGGAGGAAAAGTCGCTACTCATAAAGCTGAAAAATTAATTAATGTAGGAATACTACCAACTGTAGTTAGTAAAAAATTCAGCAAGACTTTACTTAATTTCTCTGAACAAGGTTTAGTCACACTAGTTAAGAGAGATTTTGAGGATGAGGATTTAAATAATATTTTTTTACTTTTTATTGCGACAGATAATACTAAATTAAATTCATATATTACAGATTTATGCAATGATCATAATATTCTTAGCTGCGCTGTGGATAACAACTGGCACAAAAGTGCATTTATAACTCCAGCATCTTTTGAAGAGAATGGTTTAACAGTCTCAGTTTCAACTGGTGGTAAATCATGTAGATATGCGAGATTAATAAAAGATAATATAAAACGATATATTACAACGACTGAAGATAATGAATTCCTGGTAATAGGGACAGATTTCAGATATCTACATTCTGGTAAAAGAGAGCAACTTCATGCATCAATAAACAACCCTGAAATACCAGAAATGCTTTCTAATATTATAGGTATACATGAATTTATGATTGTAAACACCTGTAATAGAGTTGAAATATATGCCTTAACAAAAAATAATGATAATATTGAAAAAATAATATTAAAACTATTAGATTTTAATAGTTTTGAAAAGAATGAATATTTCATAAAAAGAGATTCAGAAGCATTTAAGCATTTGACTCTTGTTACATCAGGAATTTACTCACAATTAATTGGAGAAAATCATATAACTTCCCAAATTAAAGAAGCATTTATTCTTTCTGAAAACAAAAAATGGTCAGGTGGAATTCTAAAAGGGTGTATTGAAACTGCATTATGTATTTCCAAGCAAATCAGAAATTCTGTCTCTACAATAATAAAACCGACAGAAATTGAAAATTTAACAATTAAGTATCTTTTATCTATGACAGATATTAACATATCTAAAAACTCGATTGCAATTCTTGGGACAGGTCAGGTGGGAACTAAACTTATTGAAGAACTATTAGGTCATGATGCCCAAAATATTACCTGGTTTTATAATAAACATATCCCAATGTCTAAAAACTCAAAAATTAATTTGTGCCCTTTAACTGAATTAAATAGCAAAATTCACGATTTTGATATAATAATAAGTGCAATTAAAGTTAATAAACCATATCTAACAGAAAAACTTAGAACAGATAAAAATGTCTCAGTAATCGACTTAGGTATGCCTAGAAATATTTCAGAAAATTTCTCAAAAAATACTATTGATCTAGAAAAGCTGAAATATTGGTATCGTAAAGAAATTTGCTCAATTGAAACAGTACTTCCAACATGTGAAAAAATTATTAGCGAAAATATAATTAACTATGAAAAAATCATCAATAGTCTTAAAAGCTGGAACAAGAAGTAGTACCTTAGCACTTATCCAATCTGATCAAAATCGCAAACGTCTAGAAAATTTATTCCAATTTCTTACTATAGATTTAGTAAAATTTGAATCTCCTGGTGACAGAGACAAAATAGCAGAGCTGCAAACAAGCTCTCCTGATTTTTTCACTAAAGATTTAGATAATGCTGTTTTAGAAAATAATATTGACTGCGCGATTCACAGTGCAAAAGATTTACCATATCCTGTTAAACAGGGACTGGATTGGTTTTGGTTACCTTGGAGAGAAGATCCCAGAGATGTAATTATAGTTAGAAAAGGTTATGATACAAACAGTCCTGTCATAGGTGTTAGCAGTGAGCGTAGAGAGCAGTATTCAGTTAAACGCTGGCCAAATGCTACACTTAAATCAATAAGAGGAAATATTGAGGAACGTATTCAACAACTTGATGATGGATTATATGATATTCTTATTATGGCCGGAGCTGCAATCAACAGGTTAAACCTGCAGCATAGAATTTCTGAATTTATTCCACCGGAAGAGATTACACCTCCGGAAGGACAGGGTTTTATAGCTCTTACCTTTAAAGAAAATAATCCTTTATTTCAAAATATAAGAAAATATTTTTCGCATAGTGTAGTTTTTGCAGGGGCAGGTCCTGGAAGTCCTGACCTAGCATCCATTGGAACGCTAAAAGCTTTAAAAAATTGTAATATTTGCCTATATGATGCACTATTACCAATAGAATTACTTAAGTTTCTACCAAAATCAGCCAAAAAAGTTTTCGTTGGAAAACGAAATGATAAACATAGTATCAAACAACCTGAAATAACACAATTAATAGGAAATTTGGCAAGACAGGGGAAGAAGGTTGTTAGGTTAAAAGGTGGTGATCCTGGTATTTTTGGAAGATTAACAGAAGAAACAGATATGTTAAACATGTTAAATCTGCCATACAGAGTAATTCCAGGTATTTCAAGTATTAACGCAGCAGCAACTACTACTGGATTACTTTTAACTAGACGAAATATTTCAAGAGGATTTTCTGTTGCTACATGCAGACAGAAGAATAATAAATCATTTATTCCTGTTAACACAGAGGAACTTAATGAATTTACTAAAGTTTTTTTAATGAGTATATCATTTATCTCAGAATTAACAAAATATCTAATTAATACTGGAATTGAAAAAAATACACATGTTTCCGTAATATTTAATGCAGGGTGTGTTGACCAAAAAATCATATGTTCAACACTTAGTAACATTGAACATAAATTAAAAAATATCGATACCTCTGACCCGGGTATAATTATAATTGGAAAAAATGCTGATAAAAAGTATATCTTTAGATATAATGGTGCATTATCAGGTCATAAAATACTATTAACATGCAGTGAAACTATCATAGAAAAAGCCGCAACACGAGTTATCGATTTAGGTGGAATCCCAATTTGTAAACCAATGATCTCCTTAAATGCAAATTCTAAAATAGGAAGTGTGCTAAAAAATACAATTCACAAATATGACTGGATAATCATAACCTCTCCAGGTTCAGTTAGATATTTTATGGAAATTATTTCTAATGAATCTATTGACATCAGAAATATCCCCAAAATAATGGTCTGTGGTACAGGAACTTTTGAACAGTTTAAAAAATACAATATAATTGCTGATGCTGTGGCAAAAAACAATTATGGAAGTAAGGGGATACTGGATATTGTTAACCAGTATTTTACAAAACACAGTAAAATACTTAGATTAAAATCAAACTTAGCTTCTACCGAAATCACTGATACATTATCTACCAATGGATATGAAATTAATGAAATGGAATTATATAAAAATGATGAAATCAAGTATTATTCTGTACCTTTATTTGACTATGTAGTTTTTGCCAGCTCCTCAGCTGTAAATACATTCATCAATAATTTTGGTTCAGATAAGCTTGCTAACAAAACAATTGTTGTCTTCGGTAAACCTACAGAAAAAACACTTAAAAGTTATAATATTAAATGCACACTAATTGTAAATACTTCCTCAACAATTACAGGCTGCATAGATTTATTAGCTCTGTACAATGTAAAAAGTATGATAATAAATAATTAATAAATGGTATCTAAAAAATATATTAACACCTAGCTTTAGCTGGGTGATTGCTAAGTGCCCGAAAACTTATCGTCATTTCCGCTGTTTCCTGCAATTATGTTGCAGGAAACAGCGGAAATGACGATAATGAAGCAGGTATGTGTGAACTCACCTGACTAAACATTATACTTTTTGAAACATGCTCAGTGATTATAATTTTCTTTAATTTAATTGTAATATCTCCGAAAAGTAAGCATTGATGCACTATAGTTAGAGCATATCTGAAAAGGTTTTCAGACAAAAGTGAACAGTAAGAAGTAATCAGTAACCAGTTTTATTATACACTTCCCTACAAAAATTAGTGATAAATCACAAAGAGCTTTACTGATTACTATTAACTTATTACTAATAACTGAGCCTATGCGACTTTTCGCATGGGCTCTAGTGTATGAAACTTATCTTTAAATATTAAATTTAGCAATTCGGGACTTTATAATTATATGATAGCAAAAATAACAGGTAAACTTGACACTGTCAATTTGACAGAAGTCGTTATTGATGTAAATGGAATTGGATATGAAATAATCATACCATTAAGTACTTATGACAATCTTCCCAGAGAAGGGAATGATATTTCATTATTCACATATATGAATGTAAGAGAAGACGCTATCACCTTATATGGATTCTCAACTATCAATGAGAAACACCTATATAAAATACTAATCACTGTCTCAGGAATAGGACCAAAACTCGCGTTAAAAATATTAAGTAGTGTATCAATTAATTCATTCTGCGAATATGTAGTAAATAGTAATATTAAAGCTTTAATGAAAATTAATGGACTAGGTAAAAAATCATCTGAACGAATTGTTGTTGAGTTAAGAGATAAAATTGCAGCATTTGCACCTGAAATAATGTACAAATCCGAAAGTAGCTCTCAAAATATGACAAAGACAGCCGAAGAAGCTGTTTTAGCTCTTGTTCAATTAGGCTTTAAATACGAAGTTGCAAAAAGAACAGTTGTCAAAATTGCCTCTTCTCTTTCTATTGAAGAAGCCAATAGCGAAAATCTTATCAGAAAAGCTCTTCAATCATTGAACTCATAAATTTGATTTTAATATTGAAAATTTTCTAAAAACTCCATATAATTATTTAATTGTTGAAATGCATTAACAAAATATGGGCAAGATTCAATGAATCAATTAAATCTGATAGCACTAATACTTTTTTTAGCATTCCAAGTTTAACATATGGAGAATATGTATCAAGTCCTTTTAAAGGAAAAACTGTTAACTACATTGCTGAAACTGGAACTATAGCTAAAAAGGGTCAAATTCTTTATAAACTTGGTAATGGTGGACAAAATAGAAAAATTAGAAGAGCAAATCTGGAACTACTTAGAGGTCAAGCAAATTTAGAAGACAAAGTATCTGATATTGAAAGATCAAAAATTGTAACAAAATACTGATTATTAATTACTCGGAGAAGCATCCACTGTTCTCTGGACAAATAGCTGCACGTGTCGGGGCATAGTGAGCGCATCGCCTTAAGTCTAATTACTTTGTCTTATAGGAGCGCCGATCTTTAAGACTAAAGTTTTAGCATTAAGAAACAAAGAAATATTAATAATAAAGAATAATTTGGAGAGCTAGCGTCAGAGTTCGCGACGATTAGTCGTGTTTTAAGAATGAGGACACAACTAATCGTTGCGAACTCTGACGCTAGGAGATAAGACCATGAAATAATATTAAAAAATTAGGAGTTCACAATGAATAGAAAGTTAAAATTAGCAGGAACCGTATTAAGCTGTATTATAATATTTCAAACTGTTTCCTATGCATCGGCTGCAACTTATGAAGAATCTAAGCATGCAGCAGATATTAATGTTCAAAAATATCATTCCTCGGCAATAACTGATCCAACAGCATCAATTTATCATCTACGTGCACCATCAGAATGGATTAATGACCCTTGTGGACTTTTCTACTTTAATTCATCATTTCATGTATTTTGTCAATCAAACCCATGGGGAAGTGAATGGGGAAATATGTCTTGGTCTCATATAGTTAGTGTACCTAATAAAAAATGGAACTATAAATGGTTTTATCCAAAAGATGGAAATCAAATAAAAACGACTGCACTCATTCCATCATTAGATCAAAATTCAGCAGATAAAGATGGCATATTTACAGGTTGTGTAATGGTTCTTCCATTTAAAGAAAAAGATAAGAATGGAAAAGAGATTACAGAATACTATCCTACTGCCTTTTATACAGGAGTATGGGGAATCGGTGAAAACAAGCAGGAAGTTGTATGCATGGCAAGAGCATTGGATGCAAACAAAGTAGATGAACATGGTAATCTCATTGATCCATATTTAACTAACTGGACAAAATACTCTTCTACTTCTAAAACAGATCCAAACTCATTCCCTGATATTATTATTCACCAACCTGAAGAGCTGGATTTAGTATCTTTCAGAGATCCTTATATTTTTACCCTTCCTGATGATAATAGTTATTATATACTAGTTTCTGGTGGAGTTAAAAATAAAAAAGGTAAACCAACAGGTGCTATTTTAGTATTCAAAAATGATGGAAAAGATTTAACAAAAAACTGGGAAAGAGTTAATAAAGGCCGTGATTTTTTCTTCTCAGGTCCAGTAGCTGTCAAAGATCCTGTTACCAGGGGAGGGGATTTTGAATGCGGAAGCGTTCATAAACTAACAGATCATATAGGTACAACCAACAATACTCCCTATGTAGTTTGTTTCGGTCAGGATGGCCCTGCCACACCTTATGGGAAAGCTGGATATTATTCATTAGGCAATATAGAAAAATCAGATAAAGGAATTCATTTTATTCCTCTCAAAAACTTCGTTGACAAAGAAGGTAAACATATCTATAAACATCTTGATTTGAATCCAGAATTCATTTTTTATTCAGCGAATACAATTTCTGTTGATAATGAACAAAGAAAATATCTTATGGGATGGTTAAATCTAGGTAGTCAGGCTAATGATGGTAAAGATTACAACTGGGCAGGAGTGTTAAGCAGTCCAAGATTTTTATATGCATACCAGGAAAACAATGAATGGAAAATGGCACAGGAGCCCGTATTAATCACAGCACTGCGTGATGAAAAAACACTGCATATGTCAACGATAAAATTCGCTGATGATATTATAGAATCCAAACCTTTAAAAGGAGTTAAAGGAAGATATTTAAATATTGTATCAATATTCGATGGTAAAAACCTTTCAGCTTCAACCTTTGGTGTCAAAGTTGTATGCAATGATAAAAGAAACACTGATATAATGTTTAAAAATGGTCTATTGATAGTTGGTAGTACAAAAAATATTGACTATAAACTTCCAAAAGATGCTTCTAAAATAGGATTAAGTATATTCCTTGACGGTTCTTGTATGGAAATATTCATAAGTAAAGAAGTTAATAATGTATTAATTCCTTACGCGGTATACAGTGCACCGTTACCAAATAATGGTAATCTCAACAATGAAGTGGTAAAAGTTCATGGTGCCGATGGAATAACTGCTCAGACTACGGTTTATAAAATGAACTCATGCTGGTCAGAACAACCTAATTTAAAAAATAAAACAATAAGCGCCTTTTAACCGCAGAGGTCGGAGAGAACACAGAGATTAGAATTCTTTGTAGGTTAAAACAGAAATTCAGAGTTCATGATGAATTCTGAATTACTGTAAATTAAAACATCTTATTAACTTATAAAATTCTAACTGGTATCAGAACTCCAAAAAGCCCCCAAGTAGAAATCGATTTTTTAATTAAATCTACCAGATTCCTTAGGGGGTGCGATGTCAAGCTTTGCTTGATAAAATTAGATCTTATCCTGCAAGGCAGGATTCAGCACTCCAAAGTGTAATATTATCCAATACAAACTTGTGTGGTGCTTTGCCTCAATTTAAATAAGCTCATAGATCTAGCCTTCTGTATATAAAAAACATCCCAGCACTCTCAGCGACATCTGAGGCTATTCATACTACAATCAGTCATTTCCTTGTTATTTTAGCATATTTTTATAATTTAGCTATTATAACTCATTTGTCAGTAAATAAATATGAGTCAAATAAAAAATAATTATTGTCATTAGTGAAATTCGTGGACAGTTTTAATTTGATTGCGACTATGCTGCTCCAAGAAATAAGTGGCTTAGAATCAAAGAAGTTTTAGAGCACTATTTTATATAAGTATCGTCATGTTATAAATTGTAATTAATACATCATCTTTAGTTTTACTTTTAATACATAAAATAGACTTTTCGTATTACATAAAAAAAGTGTCATTTATTTTTTATTTTACTATTGCCAAAATAAAAACTTACCCATACAATGAATGCAACAGTTTGCAACACGCAACTTTGACAGTGTAATAGTATTATAACACTAAATAGAACTCATTAAGCTTATAAAGCATTTTTTTCTAATAGTAGCCTAGAAAGGTAAATTATGTCTTCAATGTTCAAAGTAATAACTCTAACATTTATTGCAACACTCGTTTTCTCAACCAGTTCTTTCTGTAAAACAATTCAACCTGAAAAAGCATTTAATCTATCAATGTTACCAATAGTCGTATTATATTTTGGCACAGACAATTGGAATAACCTTATCAAATATACAAATACGAATAAAGAAACCAATCAGAAAGTCAATTTAAAGTATATTAAAGTTTATCCTATGAAAAACGGTAAGCTGAGTGGTACACCAGTTAAATATTCAAATGGTACTGTAGGAATCAAAGGTAATACAAGTAGACAATGCCCACAAGAAACTGTTAATGGCAAAAAAGTATTCTATAAAGCAAATTTTTCAGTTCACTTTGGAAAACAGATAGACAGTGACATAAAGACATCGGAGTATTTTGGCTATGATAAAATAGATCTAAAATTTTTCAGAGATGACTGGAATAAATGTAGAAATATTTATTCATTTAAAATTGCAAGAGATATTCTAGAACAGGCAAATTTGAATATATTAGGAAAGAATAAATACACATCAAACAATTATTCTATAATGCCCTTCGCTAGTTATACACATTTATATATTGCGATAGAAGGACCAGATACTCAATCTGTATTCAATCCACTTGACACTTCAATGAAACCTGATCAGGGATATAATACTATTGATTATGGATTGTACCAGTTAGTAGAAGATAATGACAGTGATGGATTTAGAAAACTTAGATTTGGGCATCATAAAGATAAAGATGGTTACTTCTGGAAATGTGCACAAAATAGACAAACTCAAACCATGGGAGGTTGGTTTTCTAAAGAGGAAAAATATAACATAAATGCCAATCTGTATATCGATTTGAAAAAATCTAAAGATAAAATAAATTCTTTTATTCCAGGCACAGGTTCAGCTCACATTAAAACTCCTTATACTCTAACATGGCTTAAAAATCAATACGCTTCTGCCCTTAAGACATATCATTATGGATCTATTCAAAATATTGTATTCGGGATGAAAAATACTCCCTGGGATGATGAAGGTAGTAATTACCTACCATCATATGATTTTAAAGGCTCCAAGACTGATTTTAATAATGCTCTAAGTCTTTTAGTTGGTTTTATATATAATCTTAATTATTTAGGAGCTAGTGATACAGGAACTGCGTCAGAAAACGAAGATTTATACAATTGGCTAAGTAACGGAACAACACCTGAAAAATGGAATAATCCATTTAACAGAGCCTCTTGCAGAATGCAACAGGCTTGCCTGTTGATAACTTTATAAATTGTTTCAAAAACTAATTTTTCTTGAAATTTCACTGTCAAAATTAATTTTGCAGTAAATTTCCTTATTTTTAAGTA
>Ga0307988_1001155_pt1 | contig 15696 bp, 12 predicted proteins | sample EllFjometagen183_FD_203166 | JGI IMG/M metagenome (GOLD analysis project Ga0307988, IMG submission 203166) | Marine microbial communities from Ellis Fjord, Antarctic Ocean - #183 | ecosystem: Environmental > Aquatic > Marine > Unclassified | place: Southern Ocean | collected 2014-10-08 | reverse complement strand
ATGGAATTTATAATTTCGACTCATTGGCTTTTTGTTGCCCAAATGTACTCAAAATATCAGTTTCCTATAATATATAACTCATTTAATTGATTGTGACGGCTATATGTTTGTTACCACAAGTTGCAAACTTGCGGTAGAGGGGGTAATAATTGATACTAATAAAAATAGATGCATAAATGTGGCTAAAGCAACAAATGTTTTTGCTGCACCTTTTGCGTCTGGATTTCTTTTAGAACTTAATTTATAAAAGAAAATAAATATGAAATTATACATAACTATAAGTTTAATTGTCTAAATAATATTGTGTCATTGATTGTCCATCATGGAAGTACTGAAAGCCAAAATCTCCTACAAAATAAACTCCAACGGCAACTCCACCAACAACAGGGTGAAAGTTTTATTTGTTTCATCATTTGATATTGTTGTTAAATATTAATTTTCTATTTAAATTGTATTGTTAGAATTTGATACTAAAGCACGCATTTCAAATGCGCGCTAGTTGGGGGGATAATTTCTTTTAGAAATTGGGATATCATCAGAATTAATATAAAAGATCTTGTCGGAAGAGGTATTGTTAAAACAGCAAACAGCACCAGGTACTGTTCCAATAATAGCGGAATCACAAAGCAATTTGCTTTTAACAGATTTAAAATCAATTGATCTTAATCTGTCAGCATCTAAAAGAGTAAATCTTTTCAAAAAATCATTACTAAAATGTAGCAATACTATTTCATTATCAGTAAGTAATAAATATTTGTAATGGTTGTAATGAAAAGTTGAAAAATCATTTTGAAAATAACTAATTGTTAAGCAATAATCATCATGAATACTATCGTTATAATTCAATACTGCAACGAATACTTTTTTTCCTATAAACACAGAAGAGTCTGTTTGTATTTTTTTTATAAACCATGAAATTTCAGTTTCTATAACTTTAAAATTTATATTTTTAGTGGTTTTCTGAATAATGCTTGGTTGTGACAACAATAAAACACTATTGAGAAGAAGAAAGGTTGTAATTGTTTTAAACATTTTTTCTGATAATTTGGAACGTTAAAATAATATTAATGATAAATCAAGTTGAGTTTGCTGCCCTCCACCGAAATACAAATATGAATCTCCATTAGCACCAATTGAAAAAATAGGTAATTTGTGTAAATTACTAAAATCTATATCGACATCACTTAGAGGGCTTGATCCAGGAGATGTTAATTATTTTACTTTCCGGACTACACTAAAATATTTTCCATTTAATTGATAAACTGAATGATATAATCCAGATAAATAATTTATTATCTTTTTCTGGCTTTTATCAAGATTCCTTAAATAAAAGTTTTCACATAGAAAATAACTGGAATTAATTTCTTTATTCTTATATTCAATAACATATTCAAAATCACATAAAGGAGAAGAAAAACAACAACTACAATCAATCTTTTTATTAAAACTTGTTCTGCTTAGTCTTTTCTGCAAACGTTTATAATCTCTCTTTTCCAATATTACATTTCCTATTTTCTCTGTTTTTAAATCAAGGAGATTAGTAGAATTTATTATACTTGAAATCATCTCAATTTTATCTGACCAAACTTTTAATACAACTACAGCAAAAGATGTTTTATAAGGGTAGTAAACATTTATTGGGTAAACACATCTTATTATTTCGCAACTATCTTGTGGTAATGCAATATTACTAAATAATAATGTGTATTGTATCTCCTTTATCATTTCCGCATATGAACTTGAATCAGAAATATTGATTAACCTATTTTTGTAAAGAAAATTTAATGGTAATTTGGGAGTGTTGTTAATACACATAACATTATTAAAAATACTATGTATGGTGTCTGCTGTAACGGTATCATAAATATAATCATTAGGAGTATCAACCATGCAACCATCAATTCCCCACCCAAACGTTTGATATCTTAGATATTCATTAATATCATGTGCATTGTGTCCTAGGTAAATGTCTCCTACAAACCAATAGCCATATGGACTTATTTCAATTGTTAATGGATAATAATTCTCCTGTGATAAAAACCAAATTGTTTTTACTAAATTAGAATATTCAGTAGTTTTTTTATCTTCATTAATAGCTGTTTGACTTTGTAAACTACTAACTAATAAACAGAAAATAAAAATTGCTATATATTTTTTCATAAATATTATTTTTAAAAAAGTCTTAAAAACCAAAACAAAGTACTGAAATTCCTTTTGTTTTGGTAAAAAATGTTTGTTTTTCCTTGAAAATTAAGATTTTTTGGTGATTGAATGTGTGCAGCATAGCCACCACCATTAGGCGTGCCAATAGGAAATTCTACACACATAGAGTTGTTTCCTGAAAAAGTTTGGGAAACTTCTATTGCTGCGTCACCATATGAGAAAGTAGATTTGCCACTGATTATTTCCCAACCTCTTGGTGCTTCAACTTCAATTCCGTATGGTTCATTAGTTTTAGGTAATTTAACAGATGCGTTTATTTTAGTAGATGTTATATTTTCAGTAGCTGCTGCACCTCGTGTCATTGTATTCTTACCATCAGTGTAAGCATATTTTTTAAAAGGAGACCCTGTTAGCGGGTGTTCACGCATACTAATTGCATCTAAAGTACCCATAATACCTCCAAACGCTGCACCACCTAATCCTTGTCTCCAAGCTTGGTCAAGTCCGTCTTTTATAAAAGCATCTCCAAAACTCATACCTGACATCATACCGTTTCCAGTTCCTGATATTAATCCATTTGTAACACCTGCTGCTGCTCCAGAAATCGCACCTGCCGCAAAACCACTACTAGATGCAGTTGCGGTTCCTGCAAAACCGGCTACAAAACCACCACCAGCGGCAGCATTACCTGCTAATGCAGCACCCAATCCAGCACCCACTCCAGCGGCTAATGTACCTGCGGCTGCACCAATGCCAAAATATTTGAGTCCATCCCATGTAAATTCTCCTCCGTGTGTTGCCCAGTTTATTGTACCTCCTATTACAGCACCAATAACTAAATGCACCCACTGCCCATCAGGATCAGTATACTTAAGCGGATTATTAAGCACATAGCTATACCTATTAAAATTTTGCGAATACGTAGGTGCTTGCACAAATGGATCGGGCGAAAGCATGCGCCCAAGCCAAGGGTCGTACAGTCGGCCGTTCATATTTATTAATCCAAATTCGGTCATGTGTTCGTGCCCGGTGTAGCCACGGTTAAATATACTTTTATAAGGTGAGGGGGTATATGTCCAATCAACAGGATTGCGTTTGCGCCCCCATGGACCGAAACTTAGTTTTTCTATAACTTTTCCCTCTTCGTCAGTAATTGTTTCGTAACTGCCCAAATAGTTTTTATGTATGTAATATAATTGTTTTACATCTGTATCGGCTTCTTCATCTGCTGTCCATTTGTATATGGCAAACAATCCATCACCACCGTATATATAATGTAGTTTTGTTACTGCTCCATCGGGTGCACTTTCTACTTCGTAATTTGAACCAACATATAGTTTACTTTTAATTAATTTATTATCTATATATAGTACACTAAGTTTTCGGGCTTTATCAGGTCCATACTCAATTGCGTATGTATAGCTATGTTTGCTTAAATTATCTGTAACAAATTGGTCGATACGAGATATTTTGTTAAAAGCATTGTATTTTATTGTTTGTGGTTGTATTGCTTCTTCTAAATAATCATCGTTGGGGCTTTTTACGCTTGTTACGGCATGAGTACCTGCTCCATTTCCATAATTATAATATCCTCTCGATTGAGTTACATCATCTTTTTGGTAAATATTACCATTTTCTTCATATGCGATACAATAATTAGGCTGGCTAAATACATTCCAACTTGTTAGTCTGGAGCTTAACATATCAGTATCATACCCAAACTTTTCAACTAAAATATTACCATTATTTTTATCTTGCCGCCATTCAAGATTGCCTGTTGCAGCATTAAAATGATAATTAAGATTTTGTACTGGCAGTTCAGGTATTATTGATGTTTGTATCGTTTTGGGATAACCAAATATATCAAACTCTTTTTTTGTTGTTAGTTTGTTACCAAGTTTATATTCTGTTAATTGCCCTCTACCATTGTTATTAACAGGTTGCCATAGCATATCATCAGTACTATCATCAATTATTTTATCAATATAACCATTTGATAAATAGTTATATCTTATTTTAAATCCTGAGGGATATTCAAATGTAGCTATTTTATTAAATAATTTGTGAAATGTATAATTACTGGTAAATACTTCACCGTTAATTGTTTCTGTTTTTGAGATTAGCCTTGATAATTCATCATATGTATAACCATACTCAATTTTGTTTGAGCCTGATATATTTTTAATTTGACCAAAACCTCCAACATTGGGTTCATCCTGATATGTATATTTTGTAGTTTCAGCTACACCGGTTTCACCATTTGTAAGTGTTTTTATTGCTAATCTGCCAAAACTATCATAATACATCTTTGTATTATTCTTTTTGGCATCGGTTTGACTTAATAATTCACCATACGCATTATATACATATGTGGTTATGCCGGCATTGGGATCTATAAGTGATGTTTGGTTACCTGCATCATCATATAGCATTGAGGTTGTTGCACCCAAAGCATTAATGCTTTTTACATTACCTGAAGCGGAATATTTGTATGATATTGTGCCCACAGGGTCACTAATTGTTTCAGTTAAACCTATTGCATTTACGGTTTTTGTTTTCCATACTGATGTGCTACTAGCTATAACTGTTGTGGTACGCCCGTTATAATCAGTTTTTATACTTTCTGATGGTGTATCAACAGTTATAACACGACCAAGGTTATCATATTTATAGTTTGTGCTATTATATTCGTCATGATAAAAATGAGGGTCGCTTATTTCTTCAAGCCTGCTTTTTTCATCATATTTTTTTAAACTATAAATTGCATTGCCGTTTTGGTCATATGATACAATAGTTGTTTCCCTTTCAAATTTATCATAAGCATTATAAACTAAATCTACCATGTTATCAGGTACATCATCAACATCTTCGTGTATACTATAAGTTTCTTTATAAAAAAGAAAATCAGATTTCATGTTAAAACTTACTCGTGGTTTATTTGTAACCCATTTAAAAGATGTTTTGGAAAGTATTCCATCAGGACTTCTTATCAAATTTAATTTACCAAACGTATCGTATTCGTATTTAGATGTTAAGGAATTTGAACCATGACCGGGGTTAAACGTTTCTGATTTTAACAGACCTTTGTCTTTATAATAATCATACTCCGTAACATAATTAATGCCATTAAGTGTATTGGTTTTTCTTGTTAAAAAACGACCATTGTAATCAGAATTATAATCATAGGTTGTTATTCTGTCTTCAACGGGAGGGTTTGCATATGGTGCCGCAATAGTTTCTTCTATGCGATTTCCATAAATATTATCGTATTTATATCGTATATTTGTGTAAAGAGCCATATTTCCATTTGGAATAGTTTGCGTCCATGCCAAATTGGGCCAACCGGTTGCCCCAGGATTAAAATATCCAAAAGTTTTTAATAAAACATCATTATTGTTAGAATCCTCTTTGTATTCCTTAGTTTGTTGGATAATACTAGGTCTACTAATCAACCAATGTGTTAAATCAGGGGTTTCAAATAATGATAAAATAGTATTCTTAAACGCATATTTATCATCTTCATCATTAATGTGAAGATTATCGGGGCTTATGAGTGTTATTGTTTTTTTAACATTACCATATTTATCAATATCGTTTTTATTGATAAATGTTTTCGTGGTATTAATAAAACTACCATTCATATCTCGGGTATGCAGAATGCTTTTTTCAATAATCGGCATAAATATTAAATCATAATTAGCAACCGTGTTTATTACTTCAGGGTAGTTTGATGTAGATTCTATCAATATACTTCCCATATCAATTGGCCAGCTTTTTATACTTTTTGCATAAGGATAAAAATATTTGTCGTTTTTTACAAAAATATCAAATTCTGTTGTTGTTTTAATATTATTTTGATAGTTTTTTACAGTTGTGGATGTAAATCCTAAAAAACCTTTACCGAGTTTGTGTATACGTGCCCCACTATAATGGTAAATTGTTTTTAAATCTTCACCAAGCTCTTTGTCAGATGTAATGCTGTATACAACATGTAATGCTGGCTGTATAACAATAATTGGATACTGTGAACTTACTCCTTTTGTGTATACATCGTTGTTGCTTAAGGGTTTATATGATATTGAAGTTTTGCTTCCAAAACCGTTGGTTATTGAAAACATACTATTGTAGTTATTATATATGTCAAAAAAGTAAATATTATCGTTATAATTACCATTACTTTGATATATATCGGCCTTTCCGTCACCATTAAAATCAATTCCGGTTCTAAAATTAAAATGTTTGATTGGATGACTACCCCCAAAAAAGTTTAACCCAGCTCGACATTCTATTTGTCCTGTTGTAGGATTATCCTTTTCAAATTCATACCCATTTGAATAATATATTGTGTAATTTGCCATAATCGAGGGGTTTGCTATTTTTTCAAATTCAGCAATATCACTCTTTCCATCTCCATTAAAATCTGCAATTTTTATTCCATGCCAATATTGATCAAGTCCATCATATGGGTTAAAATCACTAAGAGAAAGATCATCAAATAATTCCCATGAATCTTTTCCATTAAAACAATGAATCTCCCATGAATAATTAGGATTTTTATATGCATGAGTTAATATGTCAGTAATACCATCCCCGTTAAAATCTCCTGTGAAAATATAGTGCCATTTTGTTGGAAACTCAGTATCATATATACGGTTGAAACTTGAATTTGGAATATCAACTTCAAGCAATATGCAATCACTAAAAGTTTTATTATGATAGCTGGATGTACGCAATAGATCAGTTCTTCCATCTCCATTAAAATCTCCTGTTAAAAGGGTTGTAGTTTCCAATTCCTTATTACCATATGAAATGTAATTCCAAAAAACAACATCATTGTATGGGTATTCTTCCTTAATTTGCCAAATAAATGTATTGTCCTCACCAGGGTCTTTATCTTTATAGCTAACTAATAGTTCATCTTTGCCATTTCCATCAAAATCACCAATTACTAACTCTGGTAAATTTCCTGATGGTGAAATTATCGGATTTGCAAGTATTTTTTCATCAAACCCTGCTCCATTTGAAAAAAGTACTTTGGTAACATATATAGTTTCATAATTTTCATGAAAATAGGTAGCATATAATAAATCCATTAGTCCGTCACCATTATAATCACCTGGCAATAAGCGGCTAAAAAATTTGTCAATATTACCCGGCATGCGTTTTCGCACAAAACCTACATCCTTACGTTCAAGATAAAACCAATCAGTATATGCTTTTATATTTTCGCTTGTTACAGAATAATGTGCTTCAATTATATCGGTTTTTCCATCTCCATTAAAATCAATAAAAAATCTATCAACATCAGGTATGTTGTATTCGAGTATTTCTGTGTTTTTTTGATGATTATTTTCGCCCCATTCAAGTACTGTAGGGTTTAACATTTTACCGTTAACATCATTTACAGTTACGCTTTCAAGGTGTGAATACATCCCATCAGTATTATAATTTAAGTTGTATTTTTTTTGAATAGTTCCATCTTTGTAATATATTCTCACCTGATTAAGTATATCATGTAACTCTATTTTGCTTCCTGATATATAGTTTTTTATAATATCATTCCTATCATCGTATTCAAAAACAATATTATAATCTGGAAGTGTCCCTGAATTTTCATTTCCAGCATATTCAATTTTTTTAACAAACCCAATACCTCGAAGTTCGTTATATTCAAATAGTATATAATTCTCCAGATTATCTTTGATGCTGTTTATGTACCAAGTTAATATGTCATCACGTTGGTTATTGTTTTTATCCAATGCTTGAATACGTGAATCTTCAGTATATCCGTACTCAATTATTTGCCCACTTTTTGTCCATACTTTATAGTATTGATGCCCACTACCTGCTGTACCATACCCCACAATTTTTGAGAAACTTTCTATCTCAGTTCTATATTCAGTTTCTGTGGGTGTAGTATTTATTACAATCAATCGTTGTCCATCTAGCATTATTTTATCATCATCACTAAAATCAATACCACTAACTACTCCATCATGATAAAGAGTTGTACCTGTTCGCGATATGGAGGATAATCCACCTAAACTACAACCTATTCCTAGTAATCCATTGCCTCCTTGGCTATTGTAGTTAAATGAAAGAGATGGCGTCATCCCTGCCCTACCCTCAGGTAGGTCAATAGGTATTGTATATGTAGCAGCTCCAGAAGGATTTACTCCTAAACTCCCGGGTAAAGTACCCACTTCCAAATCTGTATTTATTTTTGTTTGTTGTGCTGTTAGCAAACTAATGCTAAACAGGCTTATTAATAATATGTATATTACTGTTTTCATGATTGTTTTTTAAATGTTGTTTATTTGAATTAGGAGTCAGGAGTCAGGAATCATGACCAAGACATAGGATATCCTACACCTTGGTTCATGATTCTTGCATCCTGATTCTTTTTTCCCTTACTGCTTAATTACTTTCCATGTTTCTTTAGTACCATTAACAATTACTGTTAATAAGTATGTTCCGTTTTGCTGATTGGTTATATCAACGGTATTTACCAATAAAGGCTGCTTTGAATAGTAAATCTGTTTGCCCAACATAGTGTGCAGATATAACTCAACATTACTATGCTGGCTCAAATTATTTATTGTTACATTAAATTTACCTCCATTTGGGTTTGGGCTAATAGTTACTTTAACATCTTCAATTGTAATGGTTTCTTCAAGAGCAAGTGTGCTTTTTTGTTCATCACTAGAACTAGCACCTCTATCATTGCTAATTTTCTTTATTAATAATGCTCGCGTTAGTCGGTTACCTGCTTTGTCATATGTAAAGACAATACTTTGCGAAAATGCTGTTGTAGTGAGCATGATAAGCATCCCAATAATCAATAAATTTACATGTTGTTTTTTCATTTCAATATTATCTAATTATTTATAATTTAATTTTACATCAAAATAATGGAATGAAAAGCGGAATGTTATAGTGTAAAATGAATAAACTAACTATTAGCTGATTAGAATATTCGATAGGTGCATACTGTTTTTGGTAGTACCACTAAAGTAAAGGATATACTCATTCAGGAAAATGCAAGCTTTAGAAAAAGTATTCAATGCATTTGCAGATAGTTACTGTTTTGAAACTATATAAATACTACCTGATATGGTAGGCACAATACTACCATTTTATCACCTTGTTTTGTAAAAACTAGCATTTTAAATTCGCCAAACAATTAATGAATTAATCAAGCAAAGCATAAACAATGAAAGTAGGCAAAAAAATAAGAATATTACGTGAGCTAGTGGGATATTCACAAGACTATATGTCAATACAGCTTGAAGTATCACAAACTACTTATAGTAGAATTGAAAATCAGAACACCAGAATTGATATTTCCAGACTAATTAGTATTTCCAAAATACTTGGTGTAACCTTAATTGGTTTGCTAGAGTTTGATGAAAACAACATTAATACTCTATTAATGAAGAATACTGAAATGGCTAAGAAAGAACTGCCTAAAGAACAGGTTTATTTGGTAAGTAGGGTTAAAAATCTTGAAGAAAAGATTGACCTTATCCAAGAAATAATTTTAATAAATGGAAAGTAGTATGAGAAAAACCTCCCCTTACTTAACACAATGGCATAATACATATTTACTACTTCAAACATCGATTGTACTATCAAAATCATCATTTCAGGAAGATGTGAACAGGAATCAGTAAAGATATATTGCAATGCTGTAATTTGTTATACATCTAAGTAACAAATGTATGCGATTTTTGGTATACAAATACCCTACCCTATCTTGTAGGTACAAAATCACCATTTTACCCATTGACTTGTATGAACGGAGTATCTACATTTAGGCGTTGAAAAATATAAATAATTTATGGTTTATCTTTGCAAATGCAATAAGTGACTTTACTAAGCTATAAAAAAGCATAGGAAATAAAACCCTTAATGAAAGAATAAAGCAATAATAAAAAAAACAATTATGAAAATAAAATTAAGTTCTTTAACTGTACGATTTCTCGTTATTATTATTTTACTACCTATAACTTATCAAGCATCTTCTCAATCATATAATTACGGATTAAAAATGGGGGTTGGTTCATTCAATCAGAATTGGGAATTTGACGGTCTACCTTTCTCTGGATGGAAGAAAGATAAAACAGGTATAACTGCGTATATATTTGGTGAACTTAATCATAACGATCATTTTGGCACCAAAGTAGAGTTTGGTTATTTAAAAAAGGGCTATTATAATGATTTAAGCTATGAAGGATCAGATGGAACAATATATGATAATAATAGCTTTACTGTAGATTTTAACACAATTTATCTTGGGATAAGCGAGCGAATTACATTTTTTAAATCGAAAATAAGACCATATGTAAAAATCGGCGTGAATCTTCAATTTATTCCAATAGGTGAAATAGAGAATAAATATTTGATAGTAGTTGACAGAAGTGGACAATTATTGTGGTACGGACGTGAGTATAGTTATTCTGATAATGTAAATTGGAATAATATAACCCTAAATGCTAACATAGGAATTGGGCTAACATACAATGATTTTTTGTTTATTGAATTTGAATATTCTACAGCTATTACACCACTTTTAAATATTGACCATATAAAAGTTCATGATAGGTATTTTGGGCTGTCAATGGGTATAAATATTAACAGGTTATTCTAGATAATATGGAATTGTAATTAGAATATTATTACAGTTTTACAACCTGTGGTTATGTGATGAGCTGTAGGCGTTTAGCTTCGTCAACAACTGACATAATTTTATTCATTTTGAATTTTTTGAATATGTTTTTAACGTGAAAATTTACGGCATGTTGACTAGTGCCAAGAACCTGCCCTACTTCGGGACGAGATTTGCCAGTTGAAAGTAAAGTAATTACTCTCAGTTCGCTATTTGTAAGCCTTGGCCTATCTGATTTATTTATATTGCGTTGAATAAGAAATTCGGGTACATTGGTTCCGAGAATCCTTTTGCCTGAAAGGACACTGGTAATTACATTGACCAGCTCTTGTTTACCACAGTGTTTTATTAAAATGGCATCAACCATATTATTCCATGTATTATATAGAAGCGTTGTATCTGTTTCGCCTGTTAGTGCAATTACTTTTTTATCAGGAAATTTACGTTTAAGAACCAGACAGAACTCGTCACCTGAAGTACCTGGCATTTTTAAATCGAGCAATACAATTTTAGCCTTTGATCGTATTAATAATGGTAATGCTTCGTCAGCTGAATTTGCACTTCCTGATATTTTAATTCCATCTTTATTATTTGCAAAAACTGATTTAAGTCCATCAATAAACATTGGGTGATCGTCGATTACAAAAACATTTGTCATTTTTCCTCTTTTTTATATTATCCTAACTATGCCAAAACGATTGTAAAAATACTAAATTGATTTGGGCAAAAAAAGGGTATAAAACTGTGATTTTATATCTACTACAAAAGGTAGCATTATAATAGTTTCCTTTTTTTAGCTTCTTCAATAACTTCATTCATGGAACTAACACCAAACTTTTTAAATATATTTTTGCAATGTGTATTTATTGTATCGATGGAGACAAATAATTTTTCGGCAACCTCTTTTCGTTTATCTCCTGATCCTAATAAACTAAGTACTTGCATTTCTCTTTTAGACAATTTTCGAGTTGAGTCAACTTTAGTACCCTTATCAAAAAAGAAACCAAGATTTTCACCAAGAACGGTTAATCCATTATATACATCATGTATTGCTGAGTCGAGCTGTTTTACTCCGTAAGCTTTTAAAATTATTGCATTTACATTTTCAACATAAATATCATAATAAACCTGAGTATCTGTCATACTAGTAAAGGCAACAACTTTTATATTGGGGTCGAGCTTTTTTATAAGCCGGCAACACTCTATTCCATCCATTTGAGGCATACCTATATCCAAAACAACAACATCAATTTGATGCTTTTTCAATTTTTCTATGGCTTCAAAGCCAGATGCCGCTGTATCAACTAGTTGGATTGAACTATGGTTTTCAAAATGATTTGAAATACCTAGATTTATTGTATCATGATCATCAACTACAAGTAATTTTATCATACTAATGGTATTTCAATTATAACTGATGTATCATTACCTGTTGATTCAATAACTATGTTACCGTTTAGATAATCTACTCGCGTTTGTATATTTTTCATTCCCATACCAGCCATACTTTCATCGTAGTGGAATCCGGTGCCATTGTCTTCCACTGACAAGTTAATTTCATTTTCATACTCTAATAGCTGTACAAAGATACTGTTTCCGTTTGAATGTTTGATTGCATTATTAATGAGTTCATAAACTAAAAAATAAATATTTGTAGTAAGCTTTTTAGATATTTTTGATTCGATATCATATTCGAAATCTATTTTAAATTTACCAGATTTGTTAATGGGTCCGATCAAACTATGGATTGCAGGTTCTAATCCTCGTTTCTCCAATTCAGGAGGTTGCATACGGTGGGAAATGCTGCGTACATTTTCGTGAATATCGACAATGGAATTAATTACCTCATCGTACCTGTTATTTGACATTAAAACATCGTCAACAAGAAACCTTAGTGCACCGAGGCGCATACCCATGCCATCATGCAAATCCATTGCAAGGCGTTTTCTTTCGGTATCCTGTGCCACGATAATAGCATCATATATTTCGAGGGATTTTTCCTTTTGTAAGGAAACCATTCGTGATTTGCTTAGTTTATTACGTTGGCGGAAGTATGCTGTTAATGCTATTGATAGTAGCAAAACTGCAAATATGGCCACTAAGTAAATACCCATCCGGGTTATCTTATTTTCCTGCTTGAGGATTTCATTCTCTTTTTGTTCGGTATCGAATACTGCCGTTAGGAATAGTGATTTTTGGATTTGTTGTTGCTGGCGATACTGTTCACGTTTTTCGATAAATAGATTTGAATATTTATGCGCATTCTCAAAATCACCTATTCGAGAATAATAATCACTATAAGAATCATATATTTCTGATTCCATATCAAGGCTTTTAATATCAATTGAGATAACAAGAGCCTCGCCTAGGTAGTAACTGGCACTATCATATTTTGATTCTGCCATCAGGAGGTAGGCGTAGTTGTTGTATGTATTTAAAAGAAAGGACTGGAACTGATTTTTTTTTGAGATACTAATTGCTTTTATGTATTGTTTTCTACTTAATTTATAATTCTGTTTGGCTTTATTATAGATTGCCATATTATTAAGCAGAACTACTTTCTCATATACCATTTCTGTGTCTTGCTCAATTAAATGTTTGGCTTTTTCTAAATAAAACTGTACTGAATCGATATTATTGAATGAGTTAGCGAATAGCATATATACAGGGAATATATCATTTACAGAATTTATGTTAGTAACAGAATTTAAGCTAAGTTTTAAATATTTGTGACATTCTTCAAACTCACCTATATTATAATAAAGTAATGCTAGATAGTAATATAGATCTAATAATTTTAGGTTTGATTCACTTTCTTCAATAAGTTTTTCTGCATTAATAAATATTTCTAGTGCTTTTGAGGTAAACCCCATTAATTGGTATATAATCCCAGTGTATATCTGGATATCAATTTGTTGTATTGGTAGATTATTCTTTTTAGCAATAAGATTAGCAGAGTCACATAAATTCATTGCATTAATTAATTTGCCGGATTTAATCTCATATTCAATTATTACAAATAGAGCATCAAGTTTTTGATTAGGATTATTATTGGATATGGCGATTTGCAGTGCGTTATTTATATAATAATTTAGGGAGTCGGTATTTAGATTTTTAAATGACCTTGCTTTTGACAACTGTTCGTCAAAAGCAAGGTCATTAATGGTTTTAGAATTCACATTTTGGTGAATAACCACTATAAATATGAATAATATTAATACATATTTGTTAGTCTGCATTGTTAGCATATTTTTTCTAAAAACTAATTGTAAATATTACAAATGTAGTAATTAGTGGCATATGTATAACAAACTAATGGTGCAACTTTGTATTTAGTGGAACACTATCAAATGCTAATCAAACCAAACACTCATTTCACATCCACTTGTGGCAAATAAAATTCTTACACCCCATTCATACTCTTCATTTAAGAATTTTTGGAATGGAGTACCTTCATAAACAGAATAAGGGCCATATGTAGTACTTACATCTAATGAGTATATCTCAATACTTGCCGATGACATTGTTTTATCATCATTACTTTTAAGTTCTACATTTAGCTTTCTTTCCCCTCTACTAATAGGTTTTTTACTTAAGGAATTATTTTTTGCAGTAGGAGTTGTAAAGTTGTTACTTGATCTTGACATTTCCTCAAATGTTGTAGGATCGGCAACTACAGGCACATCGAAAGATGGGATTGCGTATTGTGCATAAACTTTATTTGTTAATACTGAAATTGAAGCAATTACTAAAAGCGATAAGATTAATTTTTTCATGATATAAGTTTTTAAAAGGGTTACAATTAGCTCCTGTGCTTACTTTGGCAAACACATTGGAACTGAATTAATTACCTGTTAAAAGTCATCATGATTTGATAGTGAAACAAGGTTATAAAACTGTGATTTTGATACTACTATATATGGTAGGTATTTTGGGGATAAAAAAGGGGACTACACATCTAATCTGCAAGTTAAGGAAGTAACATGTTGCAATTAGTTTTTTGGGAGATACTCCAAAAACTCACCTAAGAGTGAAACAAGTGTAATGGTATTGTGATAATTTGTGTTTGGTTAATAATACCAAATTATCGATATAATTAATAATCTTCTTGACAATTGCTGGAACACCTCTTACATTCCTTCACGGTTGGGTAATTTTCGCGTGCTACCATTATTGCCTCACTACATTTTTTGAACATACCTACATACGAGGTTTCATTTTTAGGTATTTGGAGGCAATATTCATTGTGTATTAGCTGGTTACCTTTTTCATTAGTCTTATTATTTATAAAGTAGTGCTTTAGCATTTGAGAGAGTTTTTTTGATTATTGGTGGATTATATTATTGCAATACTTTGTTTACCAGAGTGTGATATTAAGTATTTTGAGGTGGATTATTTTAAAGGAAGCATGTGGGAAAATCATTATTAGCATAATTTTTGCGATAAACTTCATAGTTCAATTTCTTATTTTGGTTAGTATATATGTATAGTACAATTAAATACCAACACAAGATACATAATCAGTAAACGCTTGTCAATAGTAAAAATGGTGATTTTGATTCTACTTAAAAGAGTAGGGTTTTGAGGTAAGTAATTTTGATAAACAACTCTTTAGTACGTAGTTACGTTTTTTGAGAGTTGCAATTATTTTTGGGTGAGAAAGCTTGTAGGATGTTAGGATTTGAAAATTTTGGTTACCATGGGGTGATATGTAGTATTTTGAAATGGATAATTAAGTACGCGTTACGCTTTGCTAAATGCGCGCTAGTTGTGGGTGAGCTCAGTCGAACGGTGGTTTAAAGCCATCGACTATACAACGACTCTGATAGACCTACTAGCATCTTATTTACAGCATTCAACCATTT
>Ga0307988_1001154_pt1 | contig 15707 bp, 12 predicted proteins | sample EllFjometagen183_FD_203166 | JGI IMG/M metagenome (GOLD analysis project Ga0307988, IMG submission 203166) | Marine microbial communities from Ellis Fjord, Antarctic Ocean - #183 | ecosystem: Environmental > Aquatic > Marine > Unclassified | place: Southern Ocean | collected 2014-10-08 | reverse complement strand
GCAGAAAATTTTAAACATTTCATATAATAATTTTATTTCTCATAATTAATTAAAAAAATATTTGCATTAGATTTCTGTTCTGATATTGTATATTATTATACAGTTTAGCTGTATGGAAATATTAATTCTTCATAAGGAGGTCCGCCATGGTAACTGGAATCGTACTCGTCAATGCAAAACGCTCAAAACTCGACTCTGTAGTTGAAAGCTTAATCAACATTGATGGAATAACAGAAGTATACACTGTAGCCGGAGAATATGATTTGGTAGCAATGATACGTGTAAAAGACAACAAACAATTAGCAGATATTGTCGCGAAGCATATGACTCGTGACGTTGATGGTATAAAATATACTAAGACTCTTATCTCATTGGACGTAAACTCGAAAGTAGACTTATCCGGTATCTTTGGATAGTATATCGTTTATATATTTAATCTCTTGCAAAGAATAAATTGCAAGAGATTTTTTTTGGGCAAAAAAAAACCGAAGGAACAAATCCTTCGGTTTTTTATATAAAAGGCTGAGAATTTAAATTCCCATCACCTATTTAACGCAATAGCATTGCTTTTATCAATCAAGATATAGCGTTTCTTGAAAGCATCTTCGTATGATGAAGGAGCACCTTCGTCATCAAATTTTGCTTTAGGCCCGATTGTAACCAGTGCGCTTATCATACCTTTCTTGATTGCAGGTCCCATTTTAATTGCACCACCCATGCCACCACCGATAAGAATCAGTTTAGGACGTGTAGCTGCAGGCATTTTCCAAAGTTTCATTTTTCCTGCATTCTGAGGCAAGCCAATTACAGAGACAACAACATTTTTATCACTGTTAGCTGCGATAGTTGCATCGAAATCTTTACTTGTCATCATTTCCATCATCGGCATCATAGGCATATCTTCCGGCATACCTTTAGGACGTTTAGGAGGATTCAAGAGAGTCAGAGCAACAGCTGTAATATTATTATTACCCATGCCATCTTTCAAAGCGGCGAGAAAAGCTATTTCACGTTTGCTTTTCTTGTATTCTTTGTTTTCAATCACGAGAACTTTCGCGCCTGGAATATTTTTGGTAATAAATTTACCAACCATATATCCCTGAGAGGCATAAAAATGATTTTCAGATTCAATCATTCCCGCGTTGCTGCCACCAAATGTACCGCTTTTTTGGAGCATGAAGATACCACAAGCGATTACTACAATCAATAATGCGATTGCTATCGGTTGTGCACCTGGGTTAGTTTTTTGTTTTTTTGAACAAATGATCATACCAATGAGTGCTGCGACCATTACAATACCAGAAATAACCATCATAATCTATCTCCTTACGAGTTTAGAATGTTAATAACTAGTCAAGTATATTGCACAATAAAACTAAATGCAAATAATTTTGCAAGCATTTTTTCTAAAATTCACGTTTTTTTGCAAAATTTCCCCAAAAAAGTAAATTTAAGACTGTTTCTCCTATTATTTTGAGGCTTTTGGCGGATATATTTTTAATATTGTCTTCCGAGCTGTGCCAGAAAGCATTTCCCGGTCCGAATTTAAAATCAATAATATCAATAACCGGAATATCCATCTTCTTAAAAGGAGTATGATCATCAAGTAATTTGTTCGGCAGATAAGCAAAATATTCGCTATTGCCAGTTCTGTCGGCAGCATTAAATAACATTTCGCTGAGTCTTTTATCAGAATCAATCGGCAAAGTTATGTTTAAATCTTTATCGCCAACCATATCCAGTATAATCACCGCGCGGCATTGACTGAGCTGCTCTTGGTCTTTCAATTGACTGGCATAATGTTTGCTACCAAACAAGCCATCATTGTCTCCATATTGATTAAAACATTCTTCGCCATCAAAAAAAACAAATTTCAGAGTATATTCCGGCTTTGCACCTGATTCTTTAATTGTCCTGATCATTTCCAGCAAGACAGCGGTACTTGAAGCTCCGTCATTAGCACCATCGAACTTTATCCCTTCCGGCATCTTTTTAGTATCAAAATGACTTCCTATTATTATAAAGTCTTCACGTCTGCCCGGAATCACTACTTCAATATTAACAAAATCAAGCATTCCTTCGCTAGTTATGTGCTTAAATTTGATACTCTTAGTTGTGGCTCCATATTGTCGAGCTGTTTCCGCAATAAAATTTGCCTGTCTTAGATTAGCGGCGGTTCCGGAATAGCGTGCCCCAAAAGAGACGAGCTTCGTCAACAAGCGCATAGCGTTTTGTTCATCAAATCCAGGAACAACAATTTTTCCAGGACCGCATCCTGTTAAAAAAAACATACCCAAACAAATCAAATAAAAAATATAATTCCGCACAGTATATCTCCAAATTATTTAAAGTCAGTTAAGTGTACGCTATAAAAACAATAAGACGCAAACATTTTTCTTTATCGTCGCCGGTTTCTGTAACCTAGCGGAGTTGTACCGAAATACTGTTTAAATGCTTTTATAAAATAATCAGGACTGCTAAAACCGCATTCATCTGCGACTTCCCAGATACCTATATTGGCATTTGTTAACATATTGACAGCGTGTTCCATGCGCATGCGTTTTAGCATACCGCTGAATGATTCCTTGCTATATTGCTGAAATAGTCTTGATACGTGTGATTCGTTTATATTTAGGTCCGCAGCTACGCTTGCCCGATTGATGGGCTGGTGGTAGTTGTCCGTCAAATAATTTATTATTCGTTGATAAGCATGCCATGACCGTGTGTTTTGGCGTGCTTGGTCATTTTGGAGTTCATCCGCAATCTGCAAAAATAATGTTTTAAGCAACAAATTATCCTTATGAGATCTTTTTTGGTAAGCAACAGCAGTCAGAGTCTGCAATAGAAAGAACATTGATTTATTAATTCTTCCCGAAGTATGATACCAGAATTTTTCCATTACCTGATCATGATCAAAATCAACTGTGACGATCCGTAAAAAATCTTCAAAAAAAACAACTGAGGCTAGTTTTGAATTATTTTCAGGGGTTCGCGACAGCCAACCGCCCTTTACGAGAAATAGCACATCTCCAGGTTCAAGTTCAACTGTACGGATAGTTCCACAATCTGAAATTTCCAGCACACTGCTTCCTTCAAGCGGAAACATGAGGCGCGGATGTGGGTGAAAAACATATTTATGTTGGGATATCGGTCTTTCCCAGCCAAAGTATACATGTTTAAAATTACTTTCTTCTAAATTAGAAAGCAACTTTATATAATGATTTTTAGCTTCAACAGTTCCACTTTTCATAAGATGCAACAAAATATCGGTTTTTGCAATAAATTTACTGTTTACATTGCAATTTGTCAAGTCTATATTAGATTATACTCGTTAAATTTATTAATCTTAACAAAGGTGAAAATTATGAAAAAGCAAGAAAATTTCACACTCATTGAACTCCTCGTTGTGATCGCTATCATAGCAATCCTCGCATCAATGTTGCTTCCAGCGCTCAGTAAAGCTCGCGAAAAAGGCAAAGCAATAAGCTGCATATCAAATCTTAAACAAATAGGTTTATATTTGCAGAATTACACCGATGATTTTGAAGGAAACTTCCCTGATCAATCTTCCGCTGGATGGTTTCAACGTTTATATAAAGCAGGATACTTTGATTGGGATCTTGACTCTTTTGGTTATCTGAAATATTTTAAATGCCCGTCAAATAACCTTTCGCGTATAAGTAGAACTCAGTACGGCATAAATTATTCAAAGAGTAAAGGTATTTATGTTTATAAGTCATCTGCGAATCGAAAGACTTGCAGTCAACCATCTGGAACGCTGGCTGTTTCTGACTGCAACAGCAGTAGTGATTATGTAAGTTATGACGGCACAGGGATAAACACTGTTGCTGGACGGGATGTTGAGTTTATACACGGACAAGGCTTGAATGCCCTTTTTGTCGATGGACACGCCAGCTTAGAAAAAGCTATAATGTCTTTCCCCCGAGAACGTTTCCCGTTTTGGTATCGCAAACCTCTAGATCAATTTTAATATAAGGTTTTTTATGAAATCTCTTTTTGCCTTTCTTGTGGCATGTGTCTGCCTGTCGTCTTTCGCGGAAAAAATATGTACTCTGAAAACAACTTCTGTTTCCGAAAAATGGCCTGTTACTTTTGGTATTCCTTTTAAACAGGGACAAGTAAAAGATGTTAAGTCCTTATCAGTTGATAAAGCGCCAGCTCAAATATCAGCTCTTTCAAAATGGTCTGACGGCAGTATTAAATGGGCTCTTATAGATTTTAGTGCCACGCCGAATATTTCTGAATATTCTCTGTTAAGTGGTGAAGAATCCAATAATTCTAATCTCGAACTCGCGAAACAGAGTGCTGATGGCATAACAATCAATACTGGGAAAATACGGATATTTGTTCCAAAGGGCGTAAACAAGACATCTTTATTTGAGATCAATCAAGTAAAGGGTGCCGATTTAAAAATGACTTTAGTTGATTCCAGCTCCAGTACTCCTCAACAGGAAAACTGGCTCCTTGAGGCACCCAAAAACGGCAAGAGTACTGATTTTTTTGCAGTACTGGATTCCAGCCGTAAAATAGAAATAGAAGAGAACGGCGGACAACGTACGGCTGTAAAAATTAGCGGCTGGCTTCAAGCCAAGAGCGGACGCAAAGCTTTTAAATACATTCTCAGAATCCATGCTTTTAAAGACAGTTCCGCAATCAAATTTCAGCACACATTTATAGCTACGGAAGATGTTAAAACTAATTTTCTACGTTCAATGCAGTTATTTGTTCCCCTTGACGGCAAAAATATGACTGCGACAAGTGCTTGTGCCGGCAAAACTATATCCAAAAAGATTGGAAAAGCTAACGCGCTTGCTTTGACCGCGATAAGTCCTCCTAAATTTTACCATCTGGTATCTTATAAGGATATAAAACCCGTACAATGCCGGATTGAATATAAAAACGGCAAATGGCAGGAATTGGCAGAAGGCAAAAATACTCCGGGCTGGATTCAAGCCAGTACTTCAAATGGAAGCATCTTATGTGCTCTTAAAGATTTTAAATATCTGCATCCAAAAGAACTGAAAGTTTCATCAGATGGAATATCTGTTTATCTTTGGGCGGATCGCGGCAATAAAATACTTGATTTGCGCCGCCGTTCAGAAAAACTAATCAGGAAATATGTCGAAAATGGACGAGACAAGAATGATGGTAAAGGTATAGCTAAAACACATGAATTTTGGCTCAAATATTCAAAATCACCAATTAAGGCTGAATCATTTGCCTATATGGTCAATCATCCAGTTTATCCTTATGCCGGTGCGGATTATTACAGACAAACAAATGCTTTCGGGCAGTTTCTGCCAGGAGGCAAAGCCTTTCCTAGAATTGAAGCTGCTATTGATTTCGGTTTCAAATACATGCGCTCCATGCGAAAAACTTTCAGCCTTGATGGAATGATTGATTGGGGTGATGTGCCGATAATGGTAGCTGGTCAGCGTGATCATGGCAGAAAAATAAATCCTGAAGGAATACCATTCAGAGGTTATAGCGGTTGGTGTAATAGTGATTTTGCCCTCTGTCACGGATTTTTCCTGCATTATCTGCGTACTGGTGACCGTAAAGTATTAAAAGATGGCATTGATATGACAATGCATGTCATGGACATTGACACAGAACATTACGCGCCTGAAAACCCCAAAGCAGTCGGCAAAGGACACCGTCATGATCAGCAACACTGGGGAAATGGACCTAGAGGATATTCTTACGCTCCTCACGCTTCAATTGATATGTTTCTGCTGACCGGTAACCGTCGGGCACTGGATGTCGCTCGTGAGATGGCTGATAATATTGGTTACTACGGACGCTATATGACTTTGAGGCTCTGGGAAATTACTGGGGAAAAGAAATATTTGGATATGGCAGAAAAATCTTTAAAGCAAGACCTGAGAAGCGGAAAAGAACCCGGCTGGCCGTTTTTGCTTAAAACAAATTTCAGAACGGCTTCATATGACAATATCGGCTATATTTTTTATGATTCAATAAAACCTTCAAAGGCTTTAGAAAAAGCATTTGCAGAAGGAATCGCATATTTTTACCGTAGCTATGTTACTGCCTGGGAAAACAAAACTTATCCTCCTTATGGCATTTTGGCATTGGGACATAAATATAATCCCTCTCCGGGAAATACTGAGATATTGAAAATAGCCCTATGGCGTTTGAAATCCAAGCTACCGAAAAATCCGGCAATGTTGAAAATCGCAGAAAACGCTCCATGGGATGAATACCAAAAATTAAATCTGAAAATCCTAAAAATGCAGCGCACTGACCTTTTCAGTCTGTTTTTTACCGCTAATTTACCATATGTTTTGGAGCAACTCAGGCTTAAAGGTGTAAAAGAAGAAGAATGCCTTGATTATAAATGGAAATGGACAGAACCGAATTCATTCGAAGAAAAATTGATTCCTGCAAAAATAAAACCAATGTCTCCATTCCAGAAGTGGCATTCCTGGAATTATTACACTAAAAACCTTTCGCCGGGCGGAAAAATAAATCCGTTGATGCCGGCTAAAATCAAAGGAAAATGGGCGGCGGCAATCAGGCGACATAAACTTTATGAAGATGATAAACTTCTTGGACCTCATCCTTTTTCAAGGTCAATGATCAGGAAAAACGGAAAATACGGCTGGAGCCGGAGATTATCAGGCGCATTTGTTTTTGCTACTACAGACAACAGCGATCCGCGTAAAAATGGACGAAAGTACCGGCTTGTCTATACCAGCGAAAAAGACTGGAAATGGCAGGATAAACCATCTTTTACAGAAACATTGCAGAAAGACAAGATATATTCATTTCCTGATGCCAGCAGAGATAACTCAAAATCATGGTGTTATTTACCAGATAACGAGTCTCCTGATACAATAAATATTTATCCAGCTCCAGCTGAATTAACCGCAAAATGGAAGGCTTCAATACAAAGACATTCTTTCACTGAAGACGGCAAAAAACTTTCATTAGTCAAATCATACAGTCCTTTAAGAAAAGGCTCACAAAAAGGCTGGACAAGATTCCAGAATCTGGTTGTTTTTACTACCGAAGATGGTTCTGACCCCAGGAAAAACAATAAAAAATATGTTCTTTCATATATTAACGAAAAAGAGAAATCAAAATGAATATTTCAATAAAGACAATATTAAACGGTGATATTTATTTTCACCCACGCGCGACAATTATAAAAGACAAACTTTTGATGACCATGCAGGCTATTAATGGTAGCGACTTCTTTGGCCCCATACAGTATTCTATCTCAAGCGACAAGGGTGAAAATTGGACAAAACCGGAATTTGTCCAGGGTATGGGTTGTGTCCCTGTTTCAGAAGGAACAGAAGAGGCAATATCTGGAGTAGTGCCGGAATCTTTCTCGCAAATCAGAGAGGGTATCTGTGATGTCATTGCTGATTATCATCCTGCAAGCGGAAAAGTTATTGCTATCGGTCATAACGTTTACTACAAAGGCAATCGCTTCTATGATTCAATTGGAGATTTTAATCCCTCGGACTCTGAATTAAAACGCTTTCCAGTATATACCGTTCAAGATAATCAAGGCAAGTGGACTGGCAAACGCGAAAAACTCCGTTTCCCTGAATTCGAAGATTACTCTATTTATACTTGTAACTGTGCTCAGAAAATAATCCTGCCGGACGGAAAAATGCTTATCCCTATAACCTTTGGAAATTACTGCCGGAGCGTTACTTCATTTCTTTGTGATTTTAATGGCGAAGATCTTTCCGTTATCAAACGCGGCAACGTTCTGGAAAATTCAGTCAAACGTGGTTTGATAGAACCATCAATGGTTGAATATCAGGATAAATTTTATATGACCATGCGCGCCGAAGATGATCATGGTTATCTGTCTGTATCGAATGATGGCTTGAACTGGTCGCTGATTAAAGCATGGCAGTGGAATGATGGCACAGCTTTAACTATGGGCTCTACTCAGCAGCACTGGTTGAAACTGGGCGGGAAACTTCACCTGGTATATACGCGTAAAACAGAAGATAATACTGGAGTAATGCGTTGGCGCGCGCCGATATTTATAGCAGAAGTAGATACACAGAGGCTTTGCCTTATAAAAGATACTGAGCAAATAGTTTTGCCTATGCGTGGAGACCCGGAAAAGCCTGAAACAATCGGGATGATGGGTAATTTTCACCCGTTAGCACTTTCAGAGACAGAAGCTATTGTAACAGTAGGGGAAATGCGCCCAAGAATGAATTATTCCGGCGAAACCCTGCTAGCAAGATTACGCTATTGAAATTAGCTCAACAAATAAAAAAGGAAGCGAATGTTAAAAAAAAGTAAAGCTCTGGATCGTATGCGTGCGGGAGAAACAATAAACTGTTTCAAGTTTAATTTGGACGGACATCGAACTGTACAAATGGTTGGAATGATGGGATTTGATTGTTTATGGACTGACATGGAGCATACTCCGAATGACCTAGCGCTCATTGAAAGACAAGTGCTGGCTGCAAAAGCTAATGGGATGGATATAATTGTCCGTGTGCCCAGAGGTTCGTACAGTAATCTTATTCATCCTTTGGAAATGGATGCTTCCGCAATAATGGTTCCACATGTAATGAGTGAGGCTGATGCTAAACAAATTGCTAAAATGACAAAATTTCACCCGATTGGTCGCAGACCGGCTGATGGCGGAAATGCTGATGGAGCGTATTGCCTTGGAAACTTTGTTGAATACACGCAGTTTGTCAACAAAAACCGCTTTGTTATAGCTCAGATCGAAGACCCGGAAGCAATGGAAGAACTTGACGCTATCTGTGCAGTAGAAGGAATTGATATGATCTTTTTCGGTCCTGGAGATTACAGTCACGCTTTAGGTTTTCCTGGACAAATAAGACACGCACAAGTTGATGAAGCACGAATCAAAGTCGCCGAGTGCGCTAAGAAATACGACAAGCTGGCGGGAACAACTGGTTCCCCCGAACTCTTTGCAGAATATAGCGAAATGGGCTATGACTTGATAAACATCGGGGCTGACGTACATGCTATTAAAGCGTACGGAGAAAACCTTTTAGAAAGAATGAAAACAACACAATAATGACATATAAGTTTTTTAGATATTAGTGAGATTGAAATTATCTGCCTTCTTTTCTGCTTGAATCAAACAAAAAATGTATTTTTTTCGGAAAAGATATTGACATAATGGAAAACTTCCAGTAATGTATAAGTAATATTAATGGAAAACTTCTATTAAGTTTTAATTATTAACTAACTCAAGGAGTCTAAGATGTCAGAATTAGCAATTAATGGTGGTTCAAAGGTTTATGATGGTGAATTTCCAATGTGGCCTTCGTTCGAAGAAAGCACAATCCAAAAAGCAATGGAACCATTGCGTAAAGGTCAAGTAAATTACTGGACTGGACCAATTGGTAAGGAATTTGAAACTAAATGGGCTGAATGGATCGGCGTAGGAAACGCGATCAGCGTTTCTAACGGAACAGCTGCTCTTCATACAGCTATCGCTGCTTTAGGAATTGGTCCTGCCGATGAAATCATCTGCCCTAGTTACTCTTTTATCGCTTCATCATTCTGCGTGTTGCAAGCTGGTGCTTTACCGGTTTTTGCTGACGTTACTACAGATCACAACATCGATCCTGATTGCATCGAAGAACTTATCAACGAGCACACTAAAGCTATTATCGTTGTTCATCTTTACGGTGTTGTAGCTGATCTCGATCCTATTTTGGCTATCGCTAAAAAACACAATTTGAAAGTTATCGAAGACTGCGCACAGTGCTTCGGTGGTGTTTATAAAGGCAAAAAAGCTGGTACAATCGGTGATATCGGCTGTTTCAGTTTCTGCCAGAGCAAACATTTCACTACTGGTGGCGAAGGTGGAATGGTTGTAACTGATGACGACGAACTAGCATGGGAATGTCGTTCATTCCGTGACCATGGTTATGACGTAAAAGAACGTTTGAACCTACTCGAAATGGAAGGCAAGTTGATGTACATCCATAAACGTGTTGGTTTCAACTTCCGTATGACTGAAATGCAATCTCAGATCGGTATCTGCGAACTCGAACGCTTCGATAGCTGGAACCTCGCAAACCGTAAACGTAACGCAAAAGTTCTTGTTGACGGCTTAAAAAATCATCCTCTGATACTGGAAACTCCTGTAGATACTGAAGATCGTCAAAATGCTTTCTGGTGGTTCCCAATGGTATTAGATGCGGATAAACTCACTTGCACTGTTGCTGAGTTCTGCAAAGCTGTTGGCGCAGAAGGCACTCCTTGCTACGGAGTTCAATGGCCTGAAATGTATCGTGAACGCGCTTTCGTTGAAAAGAATGGTTTTGGAAATCTCAAATACCCTTTCAATGATCCTAACGCTCGTGACATTGATTACACTAAGTTTGACTGCAAAAAAGCTCAATACCTAGCTGACAGAACTATGTCATTCTTCCCACATCCTGTTTACAGTGTTGAACAGATGGAAGCTTGTGTTGCTGCCTTTAACAAAGTTGCTGATACTTACATGAAATAATTTTTCTTGCAAGAAAAGAACTTGACTTAACGGCGTTTCCGGGCTAAACTCGGAAATGCCGTTTTTTATAAAAATAACTTAAAAGGTATACAATTATGAGTAAAATTAAATATGCTATAATCGGTTTTGGCGGAATTGCTGAAAGCCGCATTGCCAAAGAAGGATTCGCTTGTGATACAGCGCGTTTCGGAGCTCTCGAAAAAGCTGAACTTATCGGCGCGACCGATGTAAACCCGGCTCGCCAGGAAGCCGCGGAAGCTTTAGGACTTAAATGGTACGCTTCAACAGATGCCATTCTTGCCGATACTGAAATTGACGCAGTATTTGTCGCGACAAACAACTTGACTCACGCGGAAATCGCAGAAAAAGCAATGCGTGCTGGTAAGCATGTAATTGTTGAAAAACCAATTTCAACAACTATTGAAGATGCTAAAAAATTAGTAAAAACTGCGAAAGAAACTGGTCGAAGTTTAGCTGTTGACCACATGATGGTTTACAATTCCTACAATGAATTAGCCAAAGAAGCTGTTGCTTCCGGCAAGCTTGGAGCTGTTAACGACTCTTGCTTCCATATGGAATTTTCTTATGGGTCAGTTCCAGAAGAAGCCGCGACCTGGCGTTGTTCAAGTGTTGCAGAAATGGGTGGTCCAATCGGCGACGTTGCCAGTCATACTATGTATTTGGCTGAATTTATGTTTGACAGCGAAATAGTTTCACTTGCTTGTGTATATCTGCCGAAAATGATGGATATGAAAGTCGAAGACGGCGCTTATTTGAAATACACTATGGCTAACGGCATGACCGGATCGGCCAAAGTTGCATTCTGTGAAAACCGCGGAGGCTTAGGTGGTACTTTAACTAATCTTGGCTATGAAATTTACGGTTCGGACGCGGCTTTGCGTGGATATGCAACAATGTTCCAGCTTTCCGGCTATGACGATGAGCCTGTCAAAATCCGTTTGGAACTTGATAAATTTGATTCACAAGAATCTCTCAAACCAGCTGAAATTAAAAACATTTATCAGCAGGTAGTCAATCATCATGCTGAATCAATTATTAATGGTACTCCATTACTTGGCGGCGACGCGGTTCATAATCTTGAACTGTGCGAGGCTGCTCACAAATCTGCACAAAACAATGGCGCTATAATCGAGGTAAAGTAAAATGTTACAAGTTGGAATGAGTAAACAGATAATCACTCCTGAACGCGGTGTTTCTCTGGCGGGATATTTTAACCCCCGCCCGAATACCGGAGTATTGGATGATATTCATGTCAGAGTCATATTGTTCAAAAAAGATTCCGTTGTTAGCGGACTAGTTTCATTTGAACTGCTTTTTGCACCTTCTGAATTGGTTGACAATATCAAAACTAAACTCAAAGCCAAGGCTTATGATTTTACGGATAATTTGATTATTGCCGCGACCCATACCCATACCGGGCCCGGTGTTCATCCTCCAAAAGTCAGCATATCCGGCAAAAGCGGTTTGAATGAAAAGCAATTCAACAGTCTTGAAGACAAAGCTGTTTGTGCAATTGAAGAAGCGTACGCAAATTTGCAGGACGCTACTCTTGAAGCGGCTAAAGTCAACAACAACCCTTGTGCTTTCAATCGTCGCTACTGGATGAAAGACGGCACTGTTCAGACCAACCCTGGGAAACTCAACCCTGATATTGATCGTCCTGAAGGGCCAGTTGATGATGAGATTTCTATTCTAGCTATCAGACAAGATGGCAGACTTGCTGGCATAATAGCTAACATCTGTAATCACAATGACACGGTTGGCGACAATCTAGTTTCCGCCGAATGGCCTGGACGTCTGGAAAGAGTTGTCCAACATGAACTTGGATGCAGTGTTCCGCTATTGACCATGATCGGCTGTTCTGGTAACATCAATCATCTTGACGTAACTAATGACGATGAATATTATGGTGATGCTGAAGCGACTCGTATCGGCAAAGCTTACGCCGAAATCGTTCTTGGATTACTGGATAAACTGGAGCCTGTTGAAGTAGGCAAAATTCAAGTTGATTCAGTTGATTTTGAAATTCCGTATCAAGTAATCAGTGATGAATGCGTTGCAGAAGCAAAAGCAACAATCGAACGCATTGGCGATGTATCTACGGATGACAACCTTACAAGTGAAGGTATTGCCTCCGGCGATGGTGCGGTTGCAAAAATGTTCGCCGAACAAACTCTTAACTTCAAAGAAAAATGTTCCGGTAAATCCAGAACATTTAAATTGCTTAATATTAAAATGGGTAAAGATTTGATGTTTCTTTCCGCTCCTGGTGAACCTTTCACCGAAGCAGGATTACACGTCAAAGAAAATTCCCCGTTCAAGTATAACTTCATCACAGCTTACGGAAACGGTAGCTGTGGTTATATGTGCATGCCGGAATGTTATAGCCGTGGTGGCTATGAAATTCTCCCGGTTGTCGGCGGTGGTCCTAGACAAGACACGCTGATGCGCCTGATGGCAGCATGGGATGAACTTGTAAGCAAGTAAATCATTTTAGCAAATAAAGCACAAGGACAGAAAATTAATTTTTCTGTCCTTGTTTTGTATATATTCATGCGATAATCTTATTGACAAACTTTTGAAGTCGTTTATATTAGAATAAGCACGAAGGGATAAACTTGTTCACTGATTATATTTAATTTATTATTTTAAGTTTAACGTAGGGACATCTTTCTTGAAAATAAATAAGCTGGTATTTTTTACATTGTTTAGCTGTCTGGCAGGACTGCTGCTGCGAATATATTCTCTTGGCTTTTTTGAGTTTAAAGCGGATCAGGCGAAAGCTGTACTGGCGGCAAATTATGTTCATGAAAATTTCTTGCAAGTTTCTCATGGAATGATGTCTGGCGTAGGCTTGCCTAATCCTCCCGGTTTTTACTGGTTCATGGGGCTGTTCTCAATTTTTGGTGATGGTCCTCTTTACTTTGCGTCGCTTTTCTTGCTTCTTTCATGTCTGCTTCCTTTAGTAGTCTATTTACTGCTTCGCCGGAGTTTGGAAAAAGAAATTTTATTGACAGCAGTTATCTTATCTGCTGTTTCTCCAATGCTGATTGTGTTTAGCTGCAATATTTGGGCGCAATGCCTCATTCCTTTATTCTCGATTTTTGTTCTCTGGTCATTGATATCTTTTGTGGAGAAAAAAGAGGATAAATACTGGGCGATGGCAGTCGCTGCGGCTATGATGGCCGGATCTATCCATCTTTCAGGCATGTTTCTACTACCAGTTATTGCCTTAACTATCATTAAAAAACGTCCGACAATAAAAGCATGGCTAATTTCCGTCTTAGCCGGAATGTTGATTTTCGGCAGTTGGATAATTTTCCTCTTTAAATCCTGGAACTGGACGCTCTTCCCAGCGCGATACACATATTGGGATAATTTCCTATATTCCCTGCAGAATATCTTATTTTTCCCGACAAACTTTTTCCTTAAATCGTATTTCCCTGACGACTTCCTGCAAGTAAGCGGATTTTATGCAGGTACACTAAGCGCCTGGCTCTTGCTGATTTGCGGCTCAGTACCGATTTGGATACTTTTTATCTACGCTCTTGCTCCTTACATCAAAACGATTAAGGGAAACTGGCGCAAAGCTGCCACGTTTTCGCTTGCTATTCCAGTTGCGGTGCAAATATCTATTTTGATTTCATTGCTGATTCCACTCACATATCTGCTGATGGGCATCAGGGTCCATGTTTTTTATATGCTGGTAGTAGCTCCAGCCTTTTTTGTCGTCTGCGCCTACGGCTTTTCACTCTTGAAAGTTAAGCTCCTGAAATATGCTTTGCTTGCGCTGTTTGCAACTGCCGTACTTGTCAACTCTGCCGCTTTTCTGCGTTTTATCGACTATTCAGGGGGACATCCTGATGAATACGGTCCCAGCTACGGGTTGCTCAGCAATATTGTCAATGACATAGACAATGTCAGAGCTGGCAAGACCGTCAGTTTAAAAATAATAGTCATCGGCAAGGCTCGCAAAAAATTTGATCCTCTGGCAATACAATATATGTTCCGGCCTTTCATTAATCGCAAAGGAATTCCGCTCTACATGGAAATATTCTGGGATGAAAAAAAGACGTGTTTTGCTTACAATCTATCTACTAAAATGCCGGAAAGTATTCAAAAAGAAGTCGAAGCAAAGTAAATTAGCTTGTATTTTTTCAAAAAGACAGGCATATTGGAATCTTGTTAAATAACAAACAAAAAAGTATATGACAATGGCAAAAAAGAAAATATTAGCAGCTATGAGTGGCGGAGTTGATTCTTCGGTAGCGGCGGCAGTGTGCCAAAAAGAAGGCTATGAGGTTGTCGGTGCTACTTTGCGCTTAAAACATCCTGACCCAGCTTTTGCTAAATTCCAAACATGTACCTCTGAAAGTGATGAAGAAACTTTGACTGAATTGGTCAAAAAACTTGGTATCGAACACCACTACCTTGATCTTTATCCAGACTTTGAAAATTTAGTTTTGCAGCCTGCATGGCAGGAATATTGTCAGGGACGCACCCCGAACCCATGCACTTATTGCAACTTTTTTATTAAATTCGGAAAACTTTTGGACTTTGCCGAGGAAATCGGCGCTGAAGGTATTGTTACCGGACATTACGCGCAAATTATAAAACTTGATGACATTTATAAATTGAAACGCGGCAGCGATCCACTTAAAGATCAAAGCTATTTTCTTTACCGCCTGACCCAAAAACAGCTTGCAAAAATTAAATTCCCTATCGGTCAGATGGAAAAAACCGCAGTGCGGGCGCTGGCTCGTGAACTGGGCTTGAAAAATTCAGAAAAAAAAGACAGTCAGGATGCTTGTTTCAGTGTTACTGGTGAGGTTTTTCCTGAAACCCTGCGCCGTTTATTTGACGGTACTGCTCGTGAAGGTGATTTCGTTTATAAAGATAAAATTGTCGGTAAACATGCCGGACTGCATCAATATACTATCGGACAGCGCAAAGGCTTGGGCGTAGCTTTAGGTAAACCCGGCTATGTGCAGTCAATCGACCCGGAAAGTGGCAAGATAAAATTAGTTACCGATAATGAAGAATTAATGGCTCAATCTTTTGAGGTCAGCAATGTCAACTGGCAATGCGGAACTGCTCCTGAGCTGCCGCATCACTGCCAGATCCAAGTGCGTTACCGGAGTAAGCCCGGCGCTGGCATGATTGA
>Ga0307988_1001153_pt1 | contig 15707 bp, 15 predicted proteins | sample EllFjometagen183_FD_203166 | JGI IMG/M metagenome (GOLD analysis project Ga0307988, IMG submission 203166) | Marine microbial communities from Ellis Fjord, Antarctic Ocean - #183 | ecosystem: Environmental > Aquatic > Marine > Unclassified | place: Southern Ocean | collected 2014-10-08 | reverse complement strand
ATAGTATAGGAATTTTCATTTTTGATTTATGATATCAAACTCTTATGGTGAATTTGATGAAATTGTGATTTATTACTGTCAATGAGACAGGCATTGGGCAAAAAATCAATCATTCCGGACAGAGATATTTTCAAAGCTATATTCCGTGATCAATGGGAAGAATTTAAAGAAAAACACCCTCAATATGACACTGAACAATATGACAATCCTGTTCAAAAAATGCTCGGATGTGGAGATGGATTTAATGGATATAGCGAGTATATTTGTATGTATTGTGGACGTGACAGGAAGAGGGTACCATTCAGTTGCAAGTGTTGTTTTTGCTTGTCTTGTGTCAAACAATACGTTGATAATTTTGTGAGTAAGGTAGGGGCAATGTTACATCCTGGTGTGATATATAGGCATATTGTGTTAACGTTGCCGGAACAATTAAGGCTTGTGTTTTTTAAAGAACGCCATAATGGTTCTTTATTGTCCTCCTTTATGAGATGTGGGTATGACTGCTTGGAAGACGTCGTTAGTACCGTAAAGCGGAAGGATTTAAAAATTGGATGTATAGTTGTTGTTCAAACCCATGGACGTTCCGGCCGTTATAATCCCCATTTGCATATAATTATGACGAGTGGGGGTGTTCAAACGCAAAAAGAAACCTGGCATGGTTTAGGATATTTTAAGTATGAGATTATTCATAAAAAATGGCAGTACCATCTGTTCAATATGGTTAAGTTGTATTTTGATACAGAAAAAATAAAACAACTCGTAAATGAATTGTGGAAAAAGTATCCCAAAGGGCTTGTGGCAAATGTTAGCAAGGGAAATGTTCCTGGATCCATCAGCGGCTTGGCACGTTATTTGGCAAAGTATGTAGCCTCACCACCGATTGCTGTCAGAAGGATATTGGATTACGATGGAGAGACAGTTACATATTGGTATCAAGACCATCAATCCAAGTCTAAAAAGGTTGAGAAAGTAAGTGTTTATACATTTATTGGTCGGATGGTTCAGCATGTTATGCCTAAAGGATTCAAAAGGGTGAGGTACTATGGTTTAGAAGCAACCAGAACGTTTAAGAAGTGGGCTTCTGTAATTCGTGAAGGAATAAAACGAATAGGACGAATTGTTAAGGGAGCGTATCAAATAGTAAGGCCCAAAAAATACAGAGAAAGATATCAAGAAATTAATGGTATAGATCCAATGAGATGCCAATATTGTGGAAATGAGATGGAGTTGGTAACGATATGGCATCCGAAGTATGGTATTCTTTATGATCTGTTTGAAACCTTAGAGGAAGTAAAAAATGAGCAAGAAACGGAAATTGATAGAAGGGGTGGATGTTCCGTTCGGCCCCCCGCCGGAGGAGTACAATTACCGCTGTTCTCAGTGTAATTGGGAGATGGCTGTTAACGAAGCAATTATTGATGTTGAGATAGGAATAGCAGAATTCGAAGGTCGATATTCTGAAGGTTTTATGCCTGTTTTAGGCTGCCCTGGTTGTAATCAAGAGACAATGGAATATGTGCCAGGCTAAAAAGTCCGCACGATAGTGCGCTAAGTTCATGATTTATTTCTAATTTTTTAAAAATAAGATTAACCCCGTTTAAATGACGTGTTTTAATTTTAAACATTTTAGTTTTCCCATATCCGCCCACTTTATTTTTATGGATCAATTTGATAGCCAAAGTTTCTTACACCGAAATCAGCGGTTATCTCTCCTCGTTTCGATCACAACTTTTCCAACGCTTTTCCGAATTTAATCATCCCTTTTTCGATTTCTTCGTAAGAAGTTGCATATGAAAATCGGACAAACCCTTCCCCAGCTTTTCCAAAGGCGTTACCCGGAACAATCGCAACTTGTGCTTCATCAAAAATAAATTCACAGAATGTCTCGGATGCCATTCCATACTTTTTTATTGATGGGAAAATATAAAAAGCCCCTTGAGGAGGTTCGTAGGGAAGGCCGAAATTATCCAAAAATTCCATCATCAACCTGCGCCTGCGATCAAATTCAATTCGCATTTGCTCCACACATGTTTGGGACTCATTCAATGCGGCAACAGCTCCCCACTGTACGAAGGTGTTGGGGCAACTCATGATATGCTGATGAATTTTTAGCGCTCGACTGACAATTGGCTCAGGTGCCACAAGATACCCTATGCGCCAACCGTCCATGGCATACATTTTTGAAAAACTCTGGATGATAATAGTTCGTTCTGCCATCCCCGGTACTTGGACAATATTAAAATAAGCTAAACCGTCGTAGATCAGTCGGTTATAGATATCATCGGTAATAATATAAAAGTTATGTTTGACTGCCAACTCAGCAATTTTTACAAGATCCGATTCCTTATAAACTTGACCGGTTGGATTATGGGGTGATGTGAGAATCAAGGCCTTAGTCCGTGGAGAAATATATTTTAAGAGTTTGTCAGCGGTCAGCTTGAAATTATCCTCAGGGGTCAACGGGATACCAGTACATTCAGCGCCAGCCAGAATTGCGCCTCCGGAATAGTATACAAACATAGGCTCTGGGGCTAAAATTTCATCTCCGGGATTGAGAATGGTTTGAAGTGTAATATAAATTGCTTCGGTTGCACCTGCCGTGACCAGTACTTGATCCGGCTGATAAGAGACTTTGTTTTCTATTATCATTCTTTGACAAACAGCCTCACGCAATTCAATAATACCGGCACTTGCCGTATAGTGAACCAAGCCCTTTTCCATTGCCTCTATGGCAGCCTTTTTAATGTGAACAGGTGTATCAAAATCAGGCCGACCGACGGAGAAATCAGCAATGGGAATTCCCGCCCTTTTTGCGACTTCTGTTTTGGAAACAATTTTTCGAATCGGTGATGGGTGAATCAAATTCGGTTTTGTTGACAATTGATCGTTCGAATTCATTTATTTTATCCTTTGGGTTTAATTTTAAATCAGGATCTATAAAATCCGGTTAAGACCTCCTATAAGGCCTTTTATAGTGACGACCTTTTTGGTGGCCAGTCCACAAGCCGGTCGACCCTGCCAAACATATACGAAGTGTCATGACAATCGCTTTTTTACTTTTTATTACCGTATATATGAAGTTAACAAGTATTTAATATAGTTGGAGACCTGATGGCAGCATAGGTCACCAGCAAAATCATGTCAATATATTTATGATATTAAATTCTTGACATAATAGATTATCACTGATATATTTAAGCTCGAATTAAAAAATAGCAACGTAATGTTCATAATAAGGAGAAGCTTTTAATGGGAAAAGAGCAATATGACGTAATTATCGTCGGGGGCGGTATAATGGGGTGTTGTAGCGCATATTATCTGTTAAGCATGCAGGACAATCTTAATATCGCAATCATTGAGCGGGATACCACTTATGAAAGAGCCTCAACAACACTTTCCAACGGTAACATCAGGCACCAGTTTGCCTTGAAAGAGAATATTCAAATTTCCCAGTACACATTTGATGTGTTGTCCAATTTTGGCCAGACTATGAGTGTGGAAGGGAATGAACCGAATGTTGGTTTTGTGCCTACGGGAAATTTGTTCATTGTTGATGCTAAAGGTCGAAATGCTGCTGAAAAAGGTCTCGAAGAACAAAAAAGGCAAGGCTGTGATGTGGGATGGCTTCCTGCAGAAAAACTATCGGAACAATACGGTTTGTTTGAACTGGATGAATATGAAGGGGGGACTTTCTGTGCTGGAGATGGAAAACTGGATCCATACTCAATGCTGATGGCCTATAAGGCTAAAGTTTCACGAATGGGTGGGAAATTCATTAAAGATGAAGCCGTTTCTTTTGTCAGTCATAGCAATTGTGCCGAAGGTGTAACCCTTGCTTCAGGCACCATATTAAAATCGGATAAAATAATAAATTGTGCTGGCGCGTGGGGCCCTGATCTGGCGAAAACAGTGGGAATCGAAATGCCTGTATTACCGGTCCGACGTCAGGTTTTTGTATTCAAAACGGCTCTTGAAGATGCGCATAAATTACCGGGAGTATTTTTGCCATCCGGGCTCTACTTTCAACCGGAAAGTCATGATTCAATAATACTGGGCAGATCCATGGATACTGATCCTGTGGGATATAATTTCAAATGGGAAGAGAGTCGATTCATGGAAGAACTCTGGCCCGAACTAGCTGAATTCGTGCCAGCTTTTGAAACCATCAAAATGGTTCGTGGATGGGCAGGTCTTTATGCTGTAAGCACTATGGATAAAAATCCTTTTATCGGTCAGTGGCCTGAAATCAAGGGTCTTTATCTTGTCAACGGATTCTCAGGCCATGGTCTTCAACAAGGTCCTGCAGTTGGCCGTTACGTCGCTGAAATGGTTCTAGCGCAACCATATTCTCTGGATTTATCGATTTTCCGTCCTGAACGGATATTAGATGGAAAACCCATCAGTGAGGGTGACTGGGCAATAGTATAAAACGAAACATCGCTTTAAGGCGATAAAAAACATGGAGGAAATTATGCACGGATGGATGGGGAAAGTGCTTAGAGTCGACCTGACTAACGGAGTGCTTAAAGAAGAACTATTAGACCCAGGGGTTGCTCGGGAATATTTAGGCGGGCGCGGCTTGGGAATTTATTATTTAAACAAGGAGGTTGATCCTGCCTGTGATCCTCTTGGAAAAGAAAATCTCATGGTGATGGCAACCGGCCCTCTAACCGGAACCAAGGCGCCAACAGGTGCGCGGTATATGATCACAACCAAATCACCATTAACAGGTGCGATAACCTGCTCCAATTCTGGGGGTCAATTTCCAACTCACCTTAAACGCACAGGGTTCGACGCGTTGTTGATCTCCGGTGCTGCTGAAAAACCGGTTTATCTTTTTATCGATAATGGCACGTATGAATTACGTTCGGCAGATCATTTATGGGGTAAAACCACCCATGCGGCAACTGAACAATTGTTGGTAGAAACGCATCCAAAAGCAAAAGTCGCATGTATCGGTCCGGCAGGGGAAAAAGGCGCATTGTATGCGACTATCATGAATGACAAAGATCGGGCTGCTGGCCGATCAGGTGTCGGTACTGTCATGGGTGCAAAAAATTTAAAAGCTGTTGTCGTCAGAGGCGAAGAAAAAGTAACTGTTGCAAATGCCGACCAATTTAAAAAAGTCCAAGATCGTGTGATGGGGAAGTTTCGGGAAACTTATAAAGACTCGCCTCCACCCTTAAGAGTTAATGGCACTGCAAATACAGTAGCCATAGCCCAGGCATTTGGTGTGCTGCCAACCAAAAATTTTCAGCAAGGGACTTTCGATAAATGGGAAAACATCCAAGCAAGTACGTTGAAAGATACGTTAGTGGTTGGAAACAAAGCGTGTTACTCATGCCCAATCGGGTGTGGCCGGCTTACCAAAGTGACAGATCCTGAATTTGCAGGTGAAGGAGAAGGACCGGAATATGAAACCATTTATTCCATGGGTTCTAATTGTGCAATCGATAATTTATCCGCCATCACAAAGGCAAACTATATTTGTAATGAACTGGGAATTGATACGATTACCATGGGCTCAACTGTTGCATGTGCCATGGAATTGTACGAACGTGGTTACATCACTCAAAAAGAAGTGGGCTTTCCATTAAAATGGGGAGATGGCCATGCATTGGTTAAATTAACTAAAATGACCGGTGAAATGGAAGGATTTGGAAAGGATCTCGCATTGGGAAGTTACCGCCTGGCCGAAAAATACGGGCACCCTGAACTGGCAATGGTTTCAAAAAAACAAGAATTTGCCGGTTATGATCCCAGGGCTGAGCAGGGCATGGGATTGGCGTATGCCACCTCACCCATCGGTGCCTCCCATATGCGCGGAGATCCAGCCTATTTTGAAATTCTTGGAATTCCAACACTGCTAGATCCGCTTGAATGGAAGGGCCGTGCAAAGTGGGTGAAGGTTTGCCAGGACCTGTCGGCTATCATTGATGCCTCTGGAATTTGTATCTTTTTCACCATGCGCTCCCTGGTGGAGCAAAAGATGGAGATGCGCCCATTCGGTATACGGGACTACCTTGAGGCGGTTACCGGTTTCGATTACAGCATTGAAGAGCTGGCTCAGGTTGCAGAGCGAATCATCAATGCCGAACGGATGTTTCTAGTAGGAGCAGGGTTGAAGCGGAATGCCGATACCCTGCCACACCGGTTAACTCACGAGCCTATCCCGGATGGCCCGGGTAAAGGGGATGTCTGTCATTTGGATGAAATGCTGGATGAGTACTACCAGGTCCAACAATGGACAGCTGACGGTGTGCCCACTGATGAAAAACTAAAGGCGCTGGGTTTGATCTGAATGAGAAATACCATGATCAAGATCAGTTAAATGGAATCATAGTGAGAGATATCAGCGACAACGATAAAACAGGTGAATCTATACAGATTACCGTCCGGTTCCTCGCAAATTTAAGCACCTACGCGCCAGCGGGCAATGAAGGCTTCACGATAAAAGTTCACCAACAGGAGACCGTGACCAATTTTCTTGAACGATTCAATATTCCAATGGTATTAAGACCAGTAGTGGTCATAAATGGTCGGCCAGCCAATTCGTTGACTCAATTCTCAAATGATGACAGTGTTTTGATCTATGAACCGGTTACCGGTGGATGAGTGGTTGCTGCACAAACAGCAACCGCTGAGCCGGTAACACTTAAATAAAACTAAGGGTAAAGGAATAGAAGCATGACTGGAAGAAAAAAATCTGTATCCAGAAGTCTGTTGGACGGAAACGAGGCCATTGCATTGGGTGCTTTTGAGGCGGGTTGTCAGTTTTACGCGGGGTATCCAATCACCCCTGCGACGACTATCTTCAATACGATGATGGGATTGCTTCCACCGGAAGGCGGTATCTGTATACAATGTGAAGACGAAATTGCTTCCATCGGGACCTGCCTGGGGGCTTCCATGGCCGGCAAGAAGGTTATGACTGCAACATCAGGGCCGGGGTTAAGTCTTTACAGTGAGAATATATCATTTGCTATCGGCGGTGAGATTCCTATTGTCATCGTTATTGTTCAACGATTAGGGCCGTCTACAGGTATTGCAACACGTGGGGCAGACAGTGATATTCAATTTATCCGTTGGGGGTGTACGGGTGGGTTGCCGGTGATTACCCTGGCACCTTCAAGTATTTCAGATTGTTACTCATTAACCATGCAGGCCTTCAATCTTGCAGAGAAGTATCGTTGCCCCGTTTTTATTGCGACCAACAAAGAAATCGGAATGACCAAGGAGTCGGTAGCCCTGGATCTTATCGAAAAGCCTGCAATTATTAATCGACGACGTCCGGAAAACAAAACAGGATATCAGCCATTTGCCGTATCCAACCCCGACCAGGTACCTGATTTTTTGCCCATTGGTGATGAAACCCTTGTGAGACAGAATTCTTTGGTCCATGGCCCGGACGGATATATTACCACAGATCCCGATGTCATCAGCGAGTATCAAAAACGGCTAAAAAGAAAAGTGGAATCCCATGTGGATGAATTCACTTATTATGATGAGATTGCAGAAGTTTCGGCAGATACTTTGCTGATTACCTATGGTATATCTGCAAGGGCGGCAAAAGAAGCTCAGGGCCGGCTCTCTTCATTAAATCAACCGGTTTCTCTTCTCGTTCTCAAAACATTATGGCCGGTTCCGGAAAATTTGATTCGGACCAAGGCCAAACCGTATAGACATATCATTACCATTGAAATGAATCTGGGGCAGTACCACCAGGAGATTGAACGTCTTCTTCCAGGCAAACAAGTGGATTTAATTTGTCAATTGGATGGCAGTCTTATCAGCCCGGAAACCATCATCAAGGAGGTGATAAATGAATAGTCTTTTAAACTCCTCCCGCCCACCCCTTTATTGTCCCGGATGTTCTCACGATCGAATGACCAAGGTGCTGGATCATGCCCTGCAAAACCTGGGAATTAGCGGACATCAGGTGAGCATTGTAAGTGATATCGGCTGCAACGGTCAATTCGACACATTTTTTAACACTCATGCCCTTCATGGCCTGCATGGCAGAGCACTGACATATGCCACCGGCATCAGACTGGCACGACCGGAGCTAAATGTCGTTGTTACGATGGGTGACGGTGGGATGGGTATTGGTGGCGCACATTTTAATGCTGCCTGCCGACGGAATCTCGACCTGACACTGCTTGTACTCAACAATTTTAATTTCGGCATGACCGGTGGGCAGTATTCTGCCACTACACCATCAGATGCCACTGTGGGAACCGGATTCCTTAATCATCTGGAACCACCGCTGAATATTTGTGACATGGCCCGTTCTACCGGTGCTACTTTTGTGAAACGCATTTCAGCGTATCATGAAAACTTGACTGAAACCATTGAAGCGGCCATCACCCATAAGGGGATGAGTGTTCTCGATATCTGGGGCATTTGTACCGGACGTTATACCAAAAAGAATTCAATCACACCTAACACTATTGCGGCTCAAATCGATGATATGAAAGGCCCTGAAGGGATTATCCCGGAAAATGCACGCCCGGAATATGGTAAAGCATATAGGAAGGCAGCCGCTGAAATGCCTCCAACATTCCAGCTGAAAAAAATCCCTAAATGTTTTGACTTCTCTGATCCTCACAGGAAAGAGATTATTCTTCTGGGCAATGCCGGCCAACGGGTACTAACCGCCGGAGAATTGCTTTGTTATGCCGGCATGTCTGCAGGCCTGCTGGTCACGAAAAAAGACGAATATAATATCACGGTGCTCAGAGGGCCTTCAATCAGTGAAGTTATTATTTCACCTGATGAGATTGAATACACCGGTATCAAAAATCCATCCGTGATCATCGCTATTGCCCAGGAAGGAGTGGATCGGCGACTGGAACTGCTGAAAAAACTCACATCGGATACCCTTTTGATATGCGGCACAGACTTGAAAATTCCTACGACATCAGCTAGGGTTAAGCAAATCGACTTCAAGCAGCTCAAGATCAAAAGCACAGATCGAGCCCTTGCTGCTATAGCAGTTATGACCAAGTTCCAGACGGGAATCACGAACAAGATGCTCCAGTATGCGCTGGAGACTCGTTTTAAAGGGAATATTTTAAAGGCATCTTTAGACATAGTTTCTCGGATGAACGAAAAAAATTGAATTATTATATAAAATTATGTTGTAATATATTGCAGGTTGTTTTCAGGTAGACTCAGGAAGGTTATTATGAACAGCTTTATTTACTAAAGTATGGCCGCATTTTATCAAGATTATAAATACTTACACGCTTGATCTCACTTGAGGTCTTGACATTATCTGTTTTGATAGTTATTTATGAATATTTTTTTGAACGTTATATTTTAAAGATGGATAAAAAGGATATATGAATCATAAAGTTGATCTACTTTATCAGAAATTTCTTGAGAAAATTTTATTTTTTGAGTTTGAACCAGGCGAATTAATTAATGAAAAAAAATTGGCTGAGGAATTTAAAGTCAGTCGAACGCCTATTAGGGAAATCTTAATTCGCCTTGAGTTGGAAGGTCTTGTCCGTATTATTCCACGGTCAGGGTCTATTGTAACTGATGTTGATTTTCAAAAAATGCTTCACGTTTTTCAAATTCGATTAGAACACGAAGCTTTTATCGGCCGTTTAGCCACTGAAAATATCTTGGACAAACAACTAAAAGCTATGGCTGAGATCGCCGAAAAATGTTTGAATCTTTTTGAAAATCATATTCCAAAAGAATTAATGAAAATTGATTTGGAATTTCGTGATTTGTTGTATGAAGCAACCGGAAACCCAATTCTAGGAAATATATCCAGACAACTTTATAATCTGACTGTTCGTCTTTGGTTGTCGCGTCTGAAAAATCAAAATATTTGGAAGGATGAAGTACAAATCATGGCGGATGAAATCAAAAATACAATTGCTGCATTAGTATCAAAAGATGCAGAAAAGGCAGCGAATGTCAGGCAGCAATATCTAAGAGATAATATCGAACGTATGAAAAGTCAATTTTAAATCTAAATATTTGTTTTGAAACTCCTTCTGAAAATCAAAACGTATAAAAGGTCACTTTTATTAAACCATACTGAAATTTGGTCCACCGCCTCCTTCAGGGCATGACCAGATGATATTATTAAACGGATCCTTGATCTCACATGTTTTACAATGCAGGCAATTGGAAGGGTTTAGTTTCAGGTGTCGTTGGTTATCGGTACTGGTAACCATTTCATATACCTCACCTGGACAGAAACGGGTACAGGGGCTTTTGTATTTCTCGTAGCATTCCTTCACACAAATACCAGGATCATGTATCAAGAGGTGGCAGGGTTGATTTTCTTCATGCCTTGTCCCGGACAAATAAACACCGGTCAATTTATCAAGATAAAGTGTGTTGTCCACCTCCGGCTGTGTTTTAGGCGAGCCGTTTTTATCAGATACCGGTGGGGATTTTTCCATCAAGGTTTCACTGTCATGATATAAGGGCATGGGATCCTTAATACCGCGCCCGTTTGTCACATGTTGGGCAGCCAGGTGGAGCTAAATGTTTTTCGCCTTGCTGCATGACTTTGTCCAGGTAATTATGTTGCTGATCAGGTGATGTCTTTTGACTTATAAAAAATGGGGTTTAGAGTAAAAAATATCAGCAGTTTATTTTTGTAACTTTTATAATAAAATTAACTTGACAATTAAAATTATCATTGATATGCATAAGATTATTAACAAATTTTATAGCAAAGGAGGACTCAAGTTACAGCGATTGCCATAACGATTTTCTGATTGCCTGAAGTCAAACATTTATTATAACTATAGCCTTGAAGAAAAAATTAATGGCAACTGCCCTATTATTACACCAACTCATATAAAAAAGGAGACCGAAATGCAGCTAAGAATGAGATTGAAAATTTATTTTTCTTTGACAATGGTGGCACTAATTTTAAGCACAGTTTTTATTACAATCACTATGGCAAATGATTCAACCTGGAACACAATTAAAAAGCGCGGCACATTCAGGGTAGCAGCAATATCTTATGAGCCGTTTTTTCTAAAGGATCCAAAATCTGGAAAATGGCAGGGCATGGTAGTAGATATGTGCGATGAAATCGCCAAGACCACTGATCTAAAAGTTGAGTATGTTGAAACCACTTGGGGTAATGCAATCGCCGCTTTGCAAGCTAATCAGTTGGATGCAGTTTTTGGTTTGGATGCCACGCCACCAAGAGCTAAGACAGTCGATTTTATTTTACATCCGATGTTGTATTTAGGAATAGGAGTATTATCTAAAGACAATTTAAAAATCGTGAATTGGGAAGATCTAAATAATTCTCAGGCGAAAGTTGGCGTTGTAATGGGAAGTGCATATGATAGAATGGCAACAAAACTTTTGCCGAATGCGACTATAAATCGTTATCCCTCAACAAATGAAAATATTGCATCATTTCAATCTGGAAGGTCAGATGCTTGTGTTATGACACATATGGCTTTATCCGTTTTTAGGCATCAAATTGGTAATGGCAGGATTGTTTTGCCAGATCCCAAAAAGTTTACTGCAACAAGCATTGCTGTTCGTAAAGAATCAGCTAAAGAGTGGAGAGATTTTTTGACATATTGCGCTATGTATTATTATGATACTGGAAAAACCCAGGAGTGGTATGAAAAGGCGTTAACTCGCAGGGGGATTGACCCTAAAACTTCACCCTCCATTATGAAAGAGTTATGGAAATAATTGAGTTTAAGTTTAATTTAGTGAATGATGGCTTTCAATTCATATGAAAATTAAGTCCATCATGGGCTCGGGAGTTATTGTTAAGCGTTTCTCATTGCCCATGATGGACTTTTAAAAAAACCATTATTTAAAATCTTATAAAAAACTGTACCAAAAGGTAAAAAAAATGGACTATAAATGGGACTTCTTAATAGTTTTAAAAAATATAGATCCCCTTATTAGTGGTTTGTATGGAACTTTACTATTATCATCAGTTTCACTTATCCTTGGATTAATAACAGGCCTTATTTTAGCTTTATTAAGATTGTCAAAATTTAAACCAGTTAACGTATTTGCACTCTATTTTATTGAAATATTCAGATGCACCCCCCCTCTTGTTCAGCTGTACTGGATATTTTATGCTTTGCCAATTTTGATCAATATCTCTTTAGGCCCTTTCGAATCAGCGATAATTGCATTGTCTTTAGGTTCTGGCGCTTATTTTGCTGAAATTTTTCGTGGAGGTATTGTTTCCATTGCAAGGGGACAGTGGGAAGCTGGAAAGTCATTAGGAATGAGTTATTTTACCCTGATGTTAAGAATCATCCTACCTCAGGCAATAAAGCGAATGCTCCCGGCATTTGTGAATAGGGCAGTGGAACTGGTAAAGACTACCCCCCTTGTCGCCGTCATCGGTTATAGCGATTTGCTTTATCAAACTGTGTTACTCAGCCAAAGATCTTATCGATCACTTGAATATTTTACATTTGCCGCTTTAATATACTTTGTGATTTTAAGCATTGGAACAACCCTGTCACAATATTTTGAGAATAAATTCAACAATTAGAAAATTGGAAAAATAATAACATGGGTGCTTATAATTGGGATTTTTTAATTGTCTTTCAAAATTTAGATGTACTAGCAAAAGGTCTATTGCTAACATTTAAGATCGCAGCCAGCAGCTTAGTCACGGGACTGATCATCGGGCTTGTTTTAGGTGGGATGCGTTTGTCAAAAAAAAAGCTGCTAAGTTTCCCCGCTGCTGTTTTTGTAGAAATATTTCGAAATACACCTGCTTTAGTCCAAATTATGTGGTTTTTTTATGCACTACCTATTCTTCTGAATTTGCAAGTCAGTCCTTTTATGGCAGCATTTTTGTCCCTGACAATGAACAACGCTGCGTTTTCTGCTGAAATTTACAAAGCAGGTATTAATTCCATCGAAAAAGGGCAATGGGAAGCAGGAAAAGCTTTGGGTATGAATTTTTTAAAACTTATGCAGCGAGTTATATTACCGCAAGCTATAAAAAGGACAATTCCTGCCTTTACAAACCGATCAGTAGAATTGACTCGAATGACCTCTCTTGCATCTACAATCGCCTATGGTGAACTTATGTATCAGGGGCGACTCTTAAGTGAGTACTTATATCGTCCGATTGAGATTTTTACAACCGTCGCATTAATTTATTTCATTATATTATATACAGGTACAATTTTTTCAGGTTTATTAGAGAAACGATTATCAAGGAGTGATTAAGGAGGGTTATAGATGGAATCAGTATTGAGAATTGAAGGACTGCATAAAAGCTTTGATGATTTGCATGTCCTAAAAGGAATTGACCTCAATATAGAAAAGGGTGATATCGTTGCAATTATTGGCTCAAGCGGTTCAGGGAAAAGTACGTTATTGAGATGCATCAACTTTCTCGAAATGCCTTCAAAGGGTCGTATTTACTTTAAAAACAAATTGATTGGGAATGAAATAAAGAAAAAAAATCGTAAGCCTCAAATAAAATATAAAGAATCACAATTATGTAAAGTTAGAACCCATATTGGCATGGTATTTCAGCAATTCAATCTTTTTCCTCACATGACAGCAATCGAAAACGTAATGGAAGGTCTGAAAAGCGTTTTAAAAATTGACAAATCAACAGCCAAAAAAAAAGCAAAAGAAAAACTGGAGATGGTTGGCATGATGGAAAAAGCGGACATTTATCCAAGTCGTCTTTCAGGAGGCCAGCAGCAGAGGGTTGCTATTGCACGCTCTTTAGCGATGGATCCAGAAGTGATGTTATTTGATGAGGCTACATCCGCTTTGGACCCTGAGCTTGTAGGGGAAGTGCTTAAAACAATGGAAGATTTAAGTTCGACGGGTATGACCATGCTTATCGTTACCCACGAAATTGAATTCGCTTACACTGTTTCAAATCACGTAATTTTTATACACGAGGGAATAATTCACGAGCAAGGGACACCAAAAGAAATATTTTCAAATCCAAAACGCCAGAGAACTAAAGAATTTTTAGCGGGATTTCGACACTTTGAAAATTAAGGTTCATTATCGTATCCATTTAGAATCATAAGTTAAGTCCCATAACTCTTTTTTCAACAACTTAAGGCCACAAGATGAAAAAAAACCAATTAGATAATGCTGTTTTCACGGATCAATCGATTTCTATTAACCCACATAGAAAATTTAAAAGGCCGGCGGTTTTAAATTATATTGAAGAAGCAAAACGAAAAACAGAAATTTTTGATAAAAAGGAAGTTTTGATTATTGGTGGCGGCCCTTCTGGTGTTTCAGCCGCAATATCAGCCGCTAAAATGGGGGTCGAGGTTGCCTTAGTTGAGAGGTATAATCACTTAGGTGGTCTTTCAACAGGGGGACTTGTTGTTTGGATCGACAGGATGACCGATTGGCAGGGAGAACTCGTAATAAAAGGTTTTGCCTCAAAATTTACAGAAAGAATACCCAAGGAAAACATTACTGGACCAGACCCATCCCAATGGGGGAAAAAGACCCCTGAAGCCGTTGTGTATTGGCGTGACAGGGGTGCGGCTTTTAATGAGACAATAACCTGGTCTCCAACGATTGATCCCGAGTGGATGAAAATAGCTTATCTGGATATGGCAAAAGAAGCAAATGTAGATATTTTATTCCATTGTATGGCAGTAGAACCTATTATCGAGGGGGGTAACGTAAAAGGTGTAATATTCGAATCAAAGCAGGGCCGATTTGCTATTTTAGCGGACATCATCATAGATACAACCGGAGATTGCGATATTGTCGGCAGGACTTATTCAAAAACAGATAGCAGTACCGATTCAAAAAGTTATAATGACGCTATCAATGTTGCATGGGTATGGGCAGGTGTTAAAATTAGCTCTTGGTTAAGTTTTAAAAATAAGAAACGATCTTTGTACAAAGATTTTCTCATAGCAGGTAAAGAAAAACTTGGTTTTTTTGAAACACCAATGACGGCATGGAGAGAAGATTTGGCTCTGTTTCTTGGCCCCAGACTTTCAGGACATAATTCGTTAAGGGTAGATGATTTAACAAGTGTTGAAATTATTTCCCGTGAATGCATGATGAAGCTCTATGAATACTATCGTGATAATGCACCAGGGTTTGAATCAGCATGGATAATGCTCACTGCACCTCAGATAGGCATTCGCCATAGTCGACGAATCATAGGTGTCAACTCAGTCCGTTTCGACTGCTGGAGAAACGGTATTATTCAGGAGGATGAAATTGGTGTTTGCCCCAGCCCAAACCCAAAAATAAATAATATTTCAATACCATATGGAGCTTTAATACCTAAAACACTTGAAAATGTACTGGTTGCAGGAAGACAGATATCTTGTGATGCCAAATCCCATTCGCTGCTTAGGGAGATACCGGTTTGTTGGGTGACAGGTCAAGCAGCAGGCATGGCCGCAGCTATTTCAATAAAAGAAAATAAATTACCCAAACTGATTAATTTCGATATGTTAAAAAAAGAACTAAAAACAAGCAATGTATATTTACAAAAGTAAAGATACATAATAAAGAATGGTGGGGGAGATCAAAAGCGCAATTGATGTACTTGAAGACTCATCAAACAAGGAATTATTACCGTTCTTGTTAAATTAAACCATACTGAAATTTGGTCCACCGCCTCCTTCAGGGCATGACCAGATGATATTATTAAACGGATCCTTGATCTCACATGTTTTACAATGCAGGCAATTGGAAGGGTTTAGTTTCAGGTGTCG
>Ga0307988_1001151_pt1 | contig 15734 bp, 16 predicted proteins | sample EllFjometagen183_FD_203166 | JGI IMG/M metagenome (GOLD analysis project Ga0307988, IMG submission 203166) | Marine microbial communities from Ellis Fjord, Antarctic Ocean - #183 | ecosystem: Environmental > Aquatic > Marine > Unclassified | place: Southern Ocean | collected 2014-10-08 | reverse complement strand
CCGCATATCAGGGCGGAATCTCTGGAGGCTGGGGCATCAGAATTCTTTACCAAACCAATCATGAGTGATGTACTGCTTCAGGTTGTCGGCAAGTATGTGACACGGTCAAAGCAGAAAGCCATTCCGACATCAACATTTTAGCAACTAAAACCTGCTATCCCTCTTTTAGCAACCCCTTACAGGCTACGGTAATCTATCCAGTACACCCTTCTCAGGTGTCCATAAAGTGTCCATCAGGTGTCCCACTTTGTCCCTACTGGATATATTTCCGTAAAACCGCCTAGATACAAAAAACCCTCGTAAGTCTAAGAATTACAAGGGCTTTATGTGGTGGCCAGGGACGGAATTGAACCGCCGACACGGGGATTTTCAGTCCCCTTTTTTGGTTCTGTAAGTCGTTGTATATCAAAGTGTTGCGGGGGTCAGTGATCTAGCGTGTGCAGTATATGTGCAGTGAATATTACATTCTGGCCTGAGGAGCCACATTTATCAATAAACAGACGAATACTAGTCACTCGTATAAAGCAGATTTTCAGTGTCATTATCATCCCTTGATTAAGTAGTCAGGCAGGCTTTATTTGAGTTACATTTAAAGGCTTCATGGGGAGTATATTGAACTGTTCATCTTATATAGATCCGCATAAGACCATAAGAATACATCACGACATAGGTGTCTTTCAGTGTTCCGCAGTAAAGTGATGCAAATTTATAAAAGGTATATACAGCAATATTGCCGCCTAGCCTAATTTTGATAATACTATATAATGCTATTATAGACAGCAGGTCAGATAAGTGAGGAGTAAGTATGAAACTCAGTTTCAATTTCGAGGACGCTAGTCAGATTTTTGTTGGTGCGTTTGCTCTTGCTGTGCCAATATCGTTTTCGGAAGAAGCATGGAGATTAGGAGAGACGCTCCCAGTAAAAAATATACTTATGCTTTTCACACTCTCCGTTGTTTTTCTTGGATTATTCACTTATGAAAGTGTGTTTCAAAGAAACGTCAAATCAAGACCATTTGTTTTTATATCGCGTATTGTCATAGCGTATTTGATGACGACGTTGGTTGTAGCTTTAGTGCTTTTGTGTTTAGATAAATTGCCGCTATTGATTGACCCGTTGATGTCATTTAGGCGAGTTATTGTTATAAGCATGCCTGCGTCAATGGGCGCAATAATTGTGGATAGTTTTGACAAAGAATAAACTTACCTAGCAAATTGTTGGGTAGGTGAATATTGTGGAATCTGATCGTGATATATTTTGATGATTCTTGTCTTCAACCTTGCATTGATAGGCCAGGAATCAGGAGTACCAAACGAAGTAGGCTGAACAAAATGAAGACAATCTTTAAGCGCTCCCGCATTAAACCTGATTGAAGGGTCTTAATTTCATCTGAATGTCATCTACCTGAGGCTCAACCTTCACCACTTCATGTGCGATTAACTATTCATGGGCATGACTAAAGTCACTGTATCCAGCTTTCTCGATTGCCTGAACAATTAGAGCATCATGATTGTTTGGATCAGCCCACAGCTTGCGACCCGCTTCTGGCAATAGATAGATCGGGTCAAAATAGAGATATAGACGCTCTTCTTCCACACTGGGACTCCGATAGACTGAAATACCCGTCTCCTCGTCATAATAGTCATAGCTGTGGATATCACGTTTACCGCCACCACCAGGAGCGTCTGTGACAAATGTGGGTGTATTGAATCCTGCCGTGGTCCCACGCACATGGCGTTCCAACTCCAGTGACTGTTTTAGTGTGGTCCGCAACTCCTCAGTACCCTTCACCAGATCATGCTGATAGACATAGTAGGGCTGAACATTAATATACGCCAATTGGCGAACCAGGTTAACCATGTCGTCTGCGGAGTCATTGACTCCCCGTATCAGAACGCTCTGATTTCTCACTGTAACGCCTGCCTTGAAAAGCAGATCCATGGCTTCATGGGTGATGGATGTAATCTCCTTCCAATGATTGAAATGGGTGTGTAGCACGACTTCCTTGCCCATCTTGCGGCCCTGATCAACTACATCAATAATGGCTTGGGTCCATTCGGGGTCTGAAATGATCTTCATGGGCATTACAGCAGGTCCTTTGGTGGCAAATCGCAGTCGTCTCACATGAGGAATGGCCAGTAGGGTCTCACCGATCTGACGAATACGCTGGGGCTTGAGCATGTAGGCGTCTCCCCCGGAGATGACAATATCTTCAATCTCCGGTCTAGAAGCAATATAGGCAAATGCTTTGTTCCACTTGTTCGGTACAGCCTTAAAACTCAATTTGGTAACTTGGTCCGTATCGCTGCCAATAGCGTAGCTTCGCGTGCAGAACCGGCAATAGACGGGACAAACATCCAGGGGCAGGAACAGTGCTTTATCGAAATAGCGGTGGACCAGCCCGGAGGTGGGAGAATCTGACTGTTCATCCAACGAATCCAGGGTGAGTTTGGGGTGGTCCTGCTTGAACGTGGAACCCACGGGTATGAACTGGATCCGCAAAGGGTCCGAATAGGGATTATGCCAGTCAATCAGGCTCAGGATATAAGGAGATATACGCAAGTTCATGGGTGCCCGGCGCATGCCATCATAGACATCCTCCAGAAACTCCTCTGGAACCAAGCCCTCCAGGAGCTCATCGAGATGCTCAACTTTAGTAGCAGTATTAGTGTTCTGAAACCCCACATCCATAAATTCTTCACGGGAAACGCCCTTAAAAGCTGGGATTTTTTCCCAGAACGGTTCGGCAACCATTTGACGGTGCAAAAGGTCCTCTGAGGTTACCGGTTCCTTGATGGCATCTGGGATCTCAACATCCGCAATATCCTTCATCTCAGGTTGCTCAGCAACAGTGTTTGGAAGATCGTCCACCGTCGTAGCTTCATCATATTTTTTAAGTTCGCTGGCCGATATCGGTTTGGGATTCATATTTACTCCATTTCGTTCGGATTGTAAGGTGATAATCGTTTGTGCCAGACATTCATGCTCTCAATCCGGCCACTGATATTGGTGTTGTTTTTCAGGGTTCCGCTGTAGGCATAGCCAGCACGGCCAAAAGTGATGTTCATTCCATAGGACACGGCACGAGCGATGGTAAATGCGGTTCTGACCTTCCCTGTATCCAAGGCTTGCTCCATTCTGTCCAACAAGATCTGAGCAAAACCATGTCCGCGGTGTTCGGGGAGCGTGGCAAAATCGGTCATCTCCACTGTCGCACTATGGAGGTCCATTTCTGCAGCAGAGGCTGCCACCAGTTCAGAATCCCGATGTATCAGAAAATAGCGTACATGGGAATTCAGATTCTCCAGTAGAAAATCTTTATCGTCGATGGGGAAGGGGTAAGTGGGAAAAACTTTCCCGTAGAGCGCTGCCAGATCCTGGCAATCCTCCTGTCTTGCTTCCTTCAGGGTGTATTCGTCAGGGAGATCCCGGTCTGTAGGGAAAAGACCCGCTTTCAGGCCGGCAGTCTTGACCCGCGTGATGGTGGGGGGCTCTTTTAGTATCGCCCGATAATCATCCATAAATACTGATGCGAAAGCAAGTCCCTTATCTCCCTCCACAAAGCGGGGAATGCTGGCTTCGATCTCAAAGCCCTGATCACAGAATTCATCGACGAGGTCCAAAGGGATTTTCGCAAATATCTTGGTATACCCGTTCTCTGATGCCAGCTCGCGAGCTATATCCACAATGTCTGAAGTTCGATTACCCTTCACTTTCATAATATAGACACGATCGTTCAGTGGTCCATGCTGCAGGAGAGTATCTCCCAGTTTGAGAATTATATCAGGCATAACGCTCTCCAGGGTGTGGTTGTGTGAAGGTGGATACAATTACCAATATCAAGGCGGAGAAGGCCATTCCATAGAAGGTGGGGTCCAGACCCAAAGGTAACTCAACCCCTGATATGATTAGAACCAAGGCCAGGCTGCCACCTGCAATCATGGACCAGAAAGCACCTTTAGAAGTAGCACCTTTCCAGAAAAATGCTGCCAGAGTGGGAATGAAAAGACCTGCAACCATAAATTGATAGGCATACAGAATCGCGTCTAGAACCACGGTGAAGTAGCTAGCCAGCAGGATGGCGATGATACCCACAATAAGGGTCATGATCTGAGATAAAGCCATGAGCTGCCGGTGCCCGAGGGTTCGTTGAACCAGTTTTTCCAAAAGGTCATTTACAAAATTTCCTGACGATGCAATGATACAGCTATCAGCAGTCGACATGATGGCAGAAAAATAGCTGGCGATGACGAGTCCGGTTATACCGATGGGGAGAACCTCCTTGAGCATCAAGGGTACACCCATCTCGGGCTCAACCCCTGGGATCAGCACACGAGCCAGCATTCCAAGAATGACACCTGTGAAAGCCATTACCGGATATTCAAAGGCGCCTGCGATGTACCACGCCTTGCGTGCGTCCTTGATAGATCGGCTGGCGAAAATGCGCTGGTAGAGGGTCATAGCCACCAGCCAGATGGGAACAATGGTCAGAAGCCAGTTGATGAAGGTTATAGGTTCAATATTCGTGAATGAAAGGTGCTGCTCAGGAAGTTGATTCAAGAAAGCTGTCAGTCCTCCTGCTTCATGGATAGCAAATGGAATAGCAAACAGAATAAGACCACTGATGAGAATGATCCACTGGACGGTGTCTGTGTAGATTACGGCCTTCAGTCCACCCAGAGCAGTATACCCAACAATAATAAAGCCGATGACATAGATGGAGAAGGTGAGGTTGTCAAGACCCCAAGGTGCCTGGCTGACTACAGAACCGGACATAAGCTTAGCCCCCGCTAGAATTTGTCCACTGGTAAAACCAAGATAACCTATACCTGAGATGACAGCTGCCACCATGGCAACTGGACCGCTGTAGCGATGGCGCAGAAAATCTGGATAGGTCATGAAACTGTGTTCAATATCCAAAGCTTTGATGCGAGGAATGATAAAAATGGCTGATAACCAGGCACCCAGAAGGCCTGTGAACAAGAGCCAGCTTCCAGAAAGTCCTATGGCATAACCCAGTCCGCCCAGGCCAATTGAAAACCCGCCACCAACATCCGTTGCGGCGACAGAAAGACCGATATGTCCAGGAGAGATACTTCGTCCTCCTACATAGTAATCTTCAGCAGTTTCATTTTTACGAAAGAAGTAATAGCCTACTCCCAGGATGATAAGCATGTATAGTGCGAAAATCGCATAATCGATAGTGGACATAAAAAGCCTTTATAAGGGATTATATTTGGGAGAGAAACTTAGAATTCAGCATAATAGTGATACAACCTAGCAGGATATTTCCCAAATGCAAAGAATAGTTTGTATGCGAACTATATGCGTACTAATATATAGCATGCGAAATAAACACGAAGAAAACACGGAGACCATTTGATGAACGATAATCCTATTGATGAGGCTGATTTAACAGAACAGCTTCCTGATGAGCTCCTGGTCCTACAGTCATTGCGACAGATAATTCGGTCCATAGATGTTCATTCCAGAAAATTAGAATCAGTATATAAGATTACTGGACCCCAGCTCATCTGCCTGCGGATTATTCAGTCTAACGGTTCTACTACTGCAACAAGGATTGCTCAACAGGCATATCTCAGCAACAGTACAATCGTAGGAATATTGGATCGCCTTGAAAAGGGAGGATTCATCCACAGGGGGCGAGATCTTCAGGATCGGCGAAAATGGAATGTTGTTTTAAGTGACACAGCCAAAACTCTACTTGAGGTCGTACCCACGTCTCCCCATGATGGTCTTCTTCGCGCTTTAAGATCACTACCAGAGGGGGAGTTGACTGTCATTGCACAATCTACCTCCCGAATTGTTGAGTTGCTGGGAGCTGAATCGGTTGATGCAGCACCAATTTTAGCGACAGTAGCAATCTAAATAGAATAAAATTAATAAAGACATCATTCAAATATTGTTAAGGAACCCTTCCCTATTTATCCTCTATTTTCCGCATTGACAGCCCATCATCCCTGATACACAATACCTGCTAATTTAGAAATCCAGCACCTCGATTTTCGATATCGGAAAGCGAAATGGGTATCAAGGGAAAGGAATATGTGCGGGAGAATTTTCTTATCACCAGGCATATACGCGAATATCTGACCATGATGCTATCCCTTGTTCATGGAACCAAGCACCGTATTGATTTGAAATAAATTATAGAATTAAAGGATACAGAGATGCGAATACTAAACCGCGATTTTGATTTAAATGCATTCTACGAGACCCTGGATGGCAACGGTCCCAAACTCCTGTTTCTGGATTATGATGGGACATTGGCCCCATTTAACGATGAACCAAAACTGGCCTTCCCCTATCCTGGCGTCATGAAAATTCTTGATGAGATCATCAAGAATTCTCCCACTCGGATCGTTATAATTTCTGGAAGAAGTATCCAGGAATTAACCCCACTTCTAGGACTAGATGGCAAGGTTGAGATGTGGGGCACGCATGGTCGGGAACACCAACTACCAGATGGCACCTATCATCGAGCAGATGCTACACCCGAACAGTCAAAGGGCATCGGATTCTGTATAGCCAAGGTGATGGCCTTGGAACCGCAAGTTCGGGTAGAAACGAAGCCGGGTGCTGTGGCATTTCACTGGCGAGGCATAAAGACCAGCCGAGTTTTACAGCTCAAAGAAGAGATGTTTTTTGAACTAGAGCGGATCGCCGTGGCTTACCAGCTCGCCGTCAAATCCTTTAATGGAGGAATGGAATTGATCGTTCCCGGTCAAGATAAAGGTACAGCGGTCAGGGAGGTTCTTAGAGAAGTGAACCCTGATACGACTATGGCCTATTTAGGAGACGATCTTAGCGATGAAGATGCCTTCTGGGAGCTCAAAGTTAAAGGGCTGTCCGTGTTGGTTGCAGGATCACTAAGGCCTACGCAAGCTGATCTATGGCTTCAACCACCCGATGAACTCATCGGGTTCCTCGAGAAATGGAAATGACAATGAACCAAATGCAGCAACCAACTGACCTATCGAAGGACAGTGAAAGTACAACAAGCAGGCATAAACTCGTCATAGTCTCCAATCGATTGCCAATTGTATTACAGAAGAATAAAAAAAAACAATGGACTGTTGAAGCAGGATCCGGTGGTCTGGTGACGGCTCTCGCACCTGTGCTTCGTGATCGGGGTGGGACCTGGGTGGGTTGGCCTGGAACAGATGATGCAGATGTCGAGAATGTAAACCCGGTACTAGAGAAGCATAATGAGAGTATTGGGTATGCCCTCAATCCAGTGCATATGGATCCAGCTTCGATCGAGAACTATTATAAGGGATTCTCCAATGAAACCCTGTGGCCCCTCTTCCACGATCTTATCGATCACTGCCAGTTTAAACCAGAATACTGGGAGGCATATCAGCAGGTCAACAAGAAATTTGCACAAGTTGTCAAAGATACTATATCTGAAAACGATTTTATATGGGTACATGACTATCACCTGATCACGATGATCAGTTTTCTGAGAGAAATGGGTGTGAATAATAAGGTAGGGTTCTTCCTGCATATCCCCTTTCCACCTACTGATATCTATACGCGACTACCCCAAAGGGTGGAAATACTTGATTCGCTATTGAAGTACGATCTCATCGGATTCCAAGCTCCAAGAGACCGACGCAATTTCATAACAAGTGTCAGGACCCTCGTGGATAAGCCCCGAATTGAAGGCAAAGGTCAAGTCATCAACATTCTAAGAAAATCAAGAGTGATGCGAGCAGGAGTCTTTCCAATTAGTATTGATTTCAATGAGTTTGCCAACAAGGCAAAATCACAAGAAGTTCAGGATGCATCATGGTACCTCCATGAGCAATATCCGGGTCAGCAGATCATTCTGGGCGTTGATCGCCTTGACTATACCAAGGGTATCCCTGAAAGGCTCAGAGCTTTCCGATTCGCACTTCGCACATATCTAGAGCTACGAGGTAAAGTGTGTTTTATACAGGTTGTGGTGCCCAGCCGTAGGGATATCCACAAATACGATAGCCTGAAGACGGAGATCGAGCGATTAGTAGGTGACATCAATGGCGAATATTCCCATGCTGGATGGGTACCCATTCATTACATGTATCGGTCCCTACCACGGGCAGAACTTTTATCCTATTACCGAGCTGCCGAAGTTGCCATTGTGAGTCCATTGAAGGATGGTATGAATCTGGTGGCCAAAGAGTATTGCGCATGCCGGGTGGAAGGAAACGGCGTCCTCATTCTCAGTGAATTTGCAGGAACAGCGGCTCAGATGAAGACGGGAGCGATTCTCGTTAATCCTCATGATACCGTGGCCTGTGCAGAAGCCATTTACATGGCCATCCACATGGATGAAAAGGACAGGAAGATCCGCATGCAGAAACTCAGACGCAACATCAGACGCTTTGATATTTTCTGGTGGGTGGACAGCTTCCTTAAATCAGCCTTTTCAAGAAATCTGGGGAGTTTTCAACTGGTCGCCGACTACAAACCGCTTACAGACGGAGAATAAAATTCACACAAAGGAGAGCAGCACAATATCAACTATTTAGGCGAGTCATAAATCAAATGTCATAAAGAAATTAGAGGGAGTTAAATATGCTGAAAAGAATTACAATAGGGCTCGTGAGATCATGATCGCTCCGGTAGATCTTGTCATAACTGATATACTTATGCCAACAATGGATGGCTTGGAAGTCGTTCGTAGCTTGGAAAAGTCTCATCCCGATACGAAAATTATTGCTATTTCTGCTGATAGTGAATCTGTTCCATTTGAATATTTGAGACATGCTCAGGCTTTCGGCGCAGATCGCATCTTCCATAAACCTTTTAATGCCATCAACTCCTTAAAACAGTCAAAGAATTAACCAAGAGGTGACTATATGACGATTAAATGTAAAATTGATTACTCACTTGATTTGGAAATCATCAAACCGGATTCTGACACCTCAATCGATGAATATTTATCGAATGTGCAAAAAAGTGTGTTAACAAAGCGCGGTCTAGGTGTTTCAAGGAGGTTGATAGATCTCTCACTCCTGAACTATTTAGAAAATAAATCTGATGCGTCTAAGTTTATGCTCGCAATGAATCAGGAAGTTTCGGTACATAGGACAAAGAAAGTAGCAATTCTCTTTAGAGAAATAACTGACGCGATGGATCTCGAAAGCATTATTCCGTTCTTAGCTGAATCAAAAGCCGAAGTTAGGTTATTTGTGGACAAGGGTAAAGCTGTGTCATTTTTGAATGATGAATGAAATTGGAGTAGACCTTTGAGTTCTTCCACAACGCTTTGGCTAGGTAAGATATGTTAGCTAGCCAATATTACCCTCAATAGCACGAACACGAGATGGAGTATATTTGTATAAACGAGCGTGGGAGGAAACATGATTAAAAGACTAATGTTAGTATTTTTAGCAACTATTTCGTTTAACCAATTATTCAGTAGCGAGATCTACTCGGATAAATTTCTAAAATACGAGAGTGCTATTAAGCGACAAATAGCAGTAGCAGAAAAGGATGCAGAATATTTCTCTATAGCAAAAGTTGCCTATTCAAACCAAGATTATACTAAAGCCATTGATGGTGCGGTGTCATATTGGAACATACACGAACAGCAAATCGATGGTCATTATGGAAACCAGCGTAAGGTGGTCATCTTTAGCTTTGGTGCTGTGAGCCGTGGTGCCATATATGCCCTTAAAGCGCGTGGTTTTAAAGATATTACCATTTGTAATCAACGTCCCGACCATGAAGTACGTGAAGAAGTTCTTGATTGTGAGTATGTCCGTATTCGAGAAGGTAATGCAGGGGAAGCTCGCATGCTGGTGGTGGAACATGATGGAAGTGAGCGACCCTTGAGTGAATTGATCAATCAATCAGAAATCATCGTGAATGGTACTCTTCAAGATCCAGACCATCCCCTGCTTTTTGTGACAGAAAATGAAATATCCGATCTCATGCCAGGCAGCCTGATCATTGACATCAGTTGCGATGAAGGTATGGGATTCTCTTTTGCCAAACCGACCTCATTTAAAAAACCTATGTTTACTGTGGGTAAGGTGGATTATTACGCTGTTGATCACACACCAAGCTATTTATGGGAAAGTGCTTCGCGGTCCATCTCTGCCGCTCTTATTGTCCATCTGCCTATCGTGTTGGCGGGTTGGGAGAGTTGGCAAAAAAGTGAGACCATCCGGTGGGCTGTGAACCTTGATGCTGGTGTCATTCAAAAACCGAATATTTTGTCTTTTCAAAATCGTGAAGCCCTCTATCCTCATACTCCCATCAACACTGGGTTCAAAAACCGTCGTTAATGAGACTCCATTGTCACACTATTTGATTTTGAAACGACTCTCAGATGATTTCGCCCTATAGAGAAGTGAAAATTCCATTATTCATATAGGGGTAGTAGGTATATATATACAGTGCTATGACAGCGTTTCGAGCCGCCCGGTCTTTATTTGGTAGTCCCAAAAACCCTATAAATTGATAATAATGATCCTTTGATTTCGAGATGAGTTTCGAGACTCTATTTACTGGGTTTGCGGGGCGTTGGGGAGGCTCATGAGTCTAGTCTCATAAACGAAGGTTATTGATACTAGAATAACCCCCAGCAATGCTAGGTCACCAGGGCTTGGGGGGATTAAATATAGCCAGGGATCCGCCTTGTGAAGCTTATCAGAGTAAGGGCCGATCTCATTTCCACAGATACAACATTCTAATGCAACCCCTACTGAGTTAGGGTTTTAGAGTGTGGACCCACAGGGACTCAAACCCCGAACCGACGGATTATGAGTCCGAAAATGAACAGGTATAACTATATTATTATTAGTTACTTACATTGGACATGTTAGATTCTGTGTGCAAGTAAAGTGCAGTTATAATCTCATAAAATGCCTGTTAAAAGTTCGTAGGCAGGTGCAAAGTTGACGATTTTATACTCAACATATGTTGTAAAATACAAATTATTTACGAAGTAATAGTGCATAGACATACCCCGGGAATATTTCGATCAGGTCTTGATCTGAAAAACCTTATCCAACCTTCTTTGCGAGACCTCTGCATCGACTAACCATGTAATAATTTCAAAATATTGTAATTGTTACACAGCTATTAACACTAAAATATATTCTGTTCAATTGTTGGCTAAAATCCAAAACCACCTCTAAATGTGGCTACACAAGGTGTTCGCGGCAGCGACAGAGATGGAAAATTGATGTGGCACATAAATTGACAAAGAGGAGTGTATGATTAAGCGAACCGCCATCTAAATGAAAAATGCAATTTTAGATCGAAGTGAGACAGTAATTTTGGTTATCGAAGATGACCGTAGCATTCGAGATGCTCTTGAGACCCTTTTGTCACGGAAAGGTTATATCGTTATTGTAGCTGGTCATGGCCGTGAAGGTATTTCTATCCTAGAAGATTTTGGGGTCGACCTCGTAATTACTGACATTTTTATGCCGAATATGGATGGCCTTGAGGTGATTAGAGCGATCCGTAAGAAAAATAAAGATTTAAAGGTGATCGCTATCTCTGGGGGTGGACAAATGCACCTCACCGAATGTCTACGCTGGGCGAAAGCTTTTGGTGCTAATAAAACGCTGACCAAACCCATTAAGCATACCGAATTATTAGAAAATGTGGCAGAATTAACAGGCGTTATCAATAAACGACAGCTTCAATTATAAGGAGGTTAGGTAAATGGAATGATACAGATATGGGGACAGAGTTCCTCGGATTCTAATGTTCCGAGCAGTATTTTCTTAAAACGATCTGAGTTAAAACTAAGTGGTTCCATTGTCCCAGATTTGATTGGATATGAGTTTTTAATGGATCCTGCCTCAGTTCCTGGGGCTATGACTCAGGACCTAATAATTTATATACAACCCTCACCTCCATTAAAACAACAGATTGCTTTTTTCTAAAGCTTTACGAAAAAGTGACGAGAATAATACAAGTAAATGTTGTGGTGGTGTCATCAATTCCGAATTGAACTAGTAAAAAAGTACACAGTCAAAGACACAATAAATTGAAACTCGCAGTGTAACGCATCATTTTAAAATTACTCATGATCTTCCAATAAACATAAAAGGAGCTCAACAATGAAACGAATATTCACAACTATTACGGTCCTTACTATTCTCTTGCTTAGCTGGACAAGCGCCCAGGTTAGAAATGTTTGGATGCGTACTGACATGGATGGCGCTGGATTCACCTACTGGGTGGGTGGAACCTCAACGATGATGGGTATGGATTGGGGACACTCGATGCTCTACTGGACTGGAGGCAATAACGCCGAATTTGAAATTGGACCCGTCATTCCGCTGGCTGGAGGCAAGCTGATTGTCGTTCCAGAGATAGGTATCGAGGTCAACATGACTACAGGTCAAACCAATTACATCATGCCAGAGATCTTCGCATTTTATGATTCAGGTAAGAATCATGCTCAACTTTGGAACTTCTATTATCACGGCGTTGGAAAAAGCACTAAGGATACTCCCTTCTATTACGGTCGCTATTTTTATAAACGCGATCTTTCAGAGAGCTTTGCTGCCGGAGTCCAGGCAGAACTAGCCTATGATCTTTCAGAAGATGGAGCTGGGATAGCCAGCTTGCCAGTGGGGTTAAAGGCTGATTGGGTCTACGGCAAGGGAAACACACTGGGCTGTTTTGTTGGTGTGGATACAGAGAGTGAAAACAATAATGTTGTCACCCGAGTAACCTTCGTACGGAATTTCTGATAGAAATCCAAAGGGGTGAACGCTTTTCAATAATGATCGTATCTGCCCCTTTGAATAAATGTCTATCGCAGAGCATTTATTCATTACCTGGTGACGATCGAATCAATCCATAGGGAATTTTAATATTATGACAATTAAAAAACGATTAATGCTTATGTCTGCTGTGTTGGGTATACTGATCATAGTCTCAATAATTACAGGGCTTTATTCCAATAAACAGAACGACGCTGTTAACGAAGCGAATCATGTACGATACCTTTCCTTTCTGATTGCAGATGAATTTCGCCAGGTTTCGGCTGATCTGACCAAAAAATGTCGAACCTATGTAGCGACTGGTGACCAGCAGTATTGGGATGAATATTTTTACATTGTGAACTGGAGCGGTGGCGATGCCAGACGTCCAGATTATGTGGATCAAGCCCTTTATCGTGGTGAAATAAAAGATCAACTCAGCATCATGAAGGAACTTGGTTTTTCCAAAGGTGAATTTGATCTGATGTCTGAGGCTGTAAGCTACTCTCAGGCACTCATTGCTACAGAGACACAAGCTATGGAGTCAATCTCTCAAGGCAAGATTGTTGAAGGTCCAATGACTGCTAATAAGGAAGAAACAGTCAAGGCTTTTGCAATTCGAATCGTATTTGATGATGCTTATCACGGAGAACTTGTCAAGATAGGGACACCAATCAATAAGTTTTTTGGAGAGCTGGACAAGCGTACATCCACAATCGTAACTAGCGCACAAAGCCGTGCTGACTTAATGAGTTTGATGGCTATCTTGGTGCAGATTCTTGTTGCGATTACAGTTGTTGTAAACGGACTCCTAATGACTCGCAGTATCACTACACCCATCTATAAGATTGTTGAGCTTACCCGAAAAATCGCTGATGGGGATTTGACGGTACGCTCAGATATTGATTCCCAGGATGAAATCGGTGAATTGTCAAAATCCTTTAATAAACTTAGTGAAAAGCTTGGTACAATGATCACCAAGATTGTGGCGAGCTCCAAACAGGTGACCGGAGCTTCCAACGAGATTTCAACTTCCTCCGAACAAATGGCAGCCGGAGCTGAGGAACAACAGGCTCAACTCAGCGAAGTGGCCACCTCAATTGAAGAGATGAGTGCCATGATTTTGGAAACCAGTAACAATGCTGAACAGACACAGGGGAATGCCAACGAAGCTAATCTGGCTGCTGAAAAAGGAGCCGGGACGGTCAATCAAACGATTGCCGGTATCGAGGGGATCGCTACTATCGTTGAATCTGCATCACAACAAATCACAACCTTGAAAACACGATCACAAGAGATAGCAGATGTCATCCAGGTTATTGATGATATATCAGATCAAACCAACCTATTAGCACTCAATGCAAATATAGAGGCTGCTCGAGCGGGTGAGGCTGGACGTGGATTCGCAGTTGTTGCTGATGAGGTCAGAAAACTGGCCGAGCGAACGGTGGGTGCTACTGCTGATATCGAAGAAAAGATTAAGCAGATTCAAACAGATGTGAATGACTCAGTTAAGGCGATGGAGCAGATAACCGATCAATCAAAGTCTGGTCAAAGCCTGGCTGCTGAAGCTGGTGAAGCTTTAGGAGATATTAGTGGATCGATAGAACAGGTCAATTCGGCTATTACCCAGATTGCTTCAGCCGCTATAGAACAAAGTGCCGGTGTTGAACAGATATCAAAAAATGTAGAAAGCGTTTCTACTGTTTCCAAACAGTCTGCCTCGAGTGCACAGGAATTAGCTGCTTCTTCCGAACAATTAAAGGCTGAAGTTACAGAGCTTGAAAGATTAATAGAACAATTCAAGGTTTAATCCTTTTCCCTGGGGCACACACCAATAATTACTGGATGTGATTGTTGTGCCCCTCCCGCCAAAGGAGGCGTATAAATGAACGAAAGAGCTCAAAGTAATCGGTCCGATGTGAGCCGAAATGGTATGAATGCGGACCTCCGCCAATTGGTTGTATTTCAGTTGGGTGGCGAAGGGTATTGTGTTGATATAGATAAAGTCAGAGAGATTAATCGTTTGGTAGAGATCACCCATATACCTCAGTCCCCGCCATTTGTAGAAGGTGTGATCAATCTACGGGGACAGATTATTCCGATTATTGATCTTCGACTTCGCTTTGATTTAACTGACAAAATTGATACGAATAGTAGTGAGACACGGATTATGGTGGTTGAAACAAAGGGCACCATGATCGGCTTCATTGTTGATGCGGTTAAAGAGGTTTTACGGATCTCCACCGATAAAATCGAGCCTACCCCTGATCTTGTTACCTCGGATATTGACCGTAAATATATTGAAGGTGTTGCAACCGTTGAAGATCGCTTGCTGATAATCCTTAACTCAGACCTGATTTTTGCCACAGAAGAGTTGGGCGATATACAGGCAGTTAAAGATGCTCATGGAGATGAAACATCTGACGTAAACTAATAACCATCTAGTTGGTGGACATTTTGTATCTTCCTAATACGGCAACCCACGCCATGTGTTCACCAACTTTCTTCAGCATATAATTAAAATTCAAAAGTTCGGCCAATCAGGTTTACAGTCTTAAACTGGGTCAAAATAGTGTCACAGAATATGTCTCTGCTGGTCCGCATCTGTCCATTGTTCGAAATTATTAAGTTTTTGCCTTCAGGGAGTTGGTGTTCTGATACGCCTCACCTTTCTTCCTAGGCTTCGACAAACTCAGCCTCCAGGTAGACCCCAACCGACGGATGAGCCTGTGGCTGTTGGTTGTTTATGTTGAACATACTAGAGGGGTGTGACTGGAAAGTGACCAGCGAAAAATAAGCCCCTAATTTTGAAGCCAGGGGCGTGTGTCAAAGGCTTGCCGCAGATTATTTCAAGTACAGCATCTTGATCGTCTTAGTGTGCGATCCTGCCTGAAGTCTGGTTAGATACAAACCTGTTGAAACGGGTTGACCTGAATTATCAAGTCCTCTCCAAACATGTTCATACCATCCTGCAACCTGACCTCCAG
>Ga0307988_1001149_pt1 | contig 15752 bp, 10 predicted proteins | sample EllFjometagen183_FD_203166 | JGI IMG/M metagenome (GOLD analysis project Ga0307988, IMG submission 203166) | Marine microbial communities from Ellis Fjord, Antarctic Ocean - #183 | ecosystem: Environmental > Aquatic > Marine > Unclassified | place: Southern Ocean | collected 2014-10-08 | reverse complement strand
CTAATATATCATAAAAAAAGCACAATGCAAATTTACATTGTGCTTTTTGAAAAATATTATTTATTATATAGACTTAATTGTTAAGGACATAAGGGACCAAGAAGCTCTTAAGTAACCCCGCATTAGGGGCTTACCTGGATGTTCCCGGTAGCACTAATTATTGTAGCCGTATCGGTGGGAATGTTTACTTTTACGGCCAAAAGTTTTATGACAACTGAAGAGAAAATTGCCTCAGGTCAAAAGGAGCTTGAAACCCAGTCAAAAGTATTTGCTGCTAAACAGGTGAAGATGATTAAAATTGAAGCGAAACTGGATGAGCTTCGCAAAGATGAAGCAAGACTTATTCAGAAAACAGAGAATGCCAGAGCCCTTGTCAGTGCTGCAGAATCCAGCATTCTAAAAGAAGCGAAGATCAAAGGAGAGGCAAAAGCTGAAGTTATAAAAGCGCAGTCGATATTGAACAGTGCAAAAGAGGCGGAATTGCTGTTGATAAAAACCGAGGCAAAGGTAAATGAACTCCAAGCAAGCGAGAGAAAACTCGTAAAGTCAGTGAAGTTGAAAGTTGCCAGGCAGAAAAAACTTGATCAACAGGAGCAGCTCTTTCTTGCACTGAAAAAGGATATTGACAGGCTGTCAGATAAAAAAGGTAATCTGACAGTTGAAGTTGAACAACAGGCTAAGGATATTGAGGAGAGGCAGGCAAAACGCGATGCGATCGTAGCTCAGATGGCTATACTCAACGGTAAACTGAATTCAGTGAAATCACTGTTGTCCGTTCAAACAGCTGAATTTGATGCAGAAAACAAACTTAAAGCTTCAATTGCAGCCAAAACTGAAGTATTGAGAGAACTAGATAAAACGGTTGCTGGCCTGGCTAAGAAACGTGCTGCTTTGAAGTCAGAAACAACAACATTGATGGAGAGAGCACAGGAACTAAAAGCACGTATATCGACTGACTCAGTAAAAGTTGAAAGAAATAATGAGCTGAAGGCATCAATTGCCGTAAAAGAAAGCCAAAATGCGATGCTAGATAGTGTTATAGCGCGCCTTGAGGTGCAGTTGAAGTCGGACAAAGTGGTGTATAAAAAAGCATTGAACGAATCTATAACAGATTTAGCACGAAAGGAGTCGGACCTGAAGTCTTCAATGAAGGTACTTGAAGCTAAGATGATGAGAGAAAAGCAGGAACACTCACGGCTTTCAACACTAGTTGCGAAATTGAAAGGCGAAGAACAGGGACTCAATGAGGTTGTAACGCAACTAGAGGAAAAGGAAAAAGAACTGAAGACTAATGTCAAACATTTGAAAAATACCGTTCCGAAGGAGGAACAGTAATATGATTTCGATATACATATCCGCAGTACTAATACTTATTTTTGGTTTACTGGCAATCTACAGTTTTATTGAATTTAAATACAAAGAGAAGCAGTTCCCTGATGCATGTGAGTATGATGACCTGCGAACAAAGCTTGCCGTAGTGAAAGATGCTCTGGAAGAGAAAATAGAAGCGCGTGACGAAGCTATTCAACTTATTGAAGACGGTAAGCGAGCTCAATGCACCATAGACTTCTATGAAAGTAAAAAAGAAGAGTTTTTTCAGATGACGAGCGAGATAAAGAAGTTAGAGTCTATTAAGGGTGAGTATGAGTTTTATCAGGACAAACTGGCCAACACTACGGAAGAGTATAATGCAAAGAGGATGGAGCTATTGCCCCTCGAAAGCAAGTTCAATGAGCTTAAGGCAGAAACAAAGCGTCTTGATGAAATAAAGAGTGAACGATATGAAGAGGGACGAGCCGCGGATATACATATCGATACTCTTAGGAAAGAGTACTTCGGGTTAAAACTGGATGTTGATAAGATAACTCTGGAAGTTAATGAGTTAAGAAAGCAACGAGCAGATCTGCATGAAGAGTTTGAACGTAAACAGGCCCTTATATCAGTATTTGAAACAAAAAAAGAAACATTGCAGAAAGAGATAGAGATTCTTGATGAATCAGTTAAGAAATCTCGTGCTACAGCAGATCGACATGGGGGAATACACAGTAGAGAAGAGACCTTGAAGGATCTTTGGGATCCAATTAAGTTTCCACACTTGGAACCATCCTCAGATGACAGAACAGAACAAGATAGCACCGAATATGCTAGGCAGTATATCCGCGGAATGAAGTTGCACTTTCCGGAGCGTACGTTTAATGCTTTTCATACGGCAATGAAATGTAATGATATATCGCCAATGTCAGTTCTTGCCGGGATAAGCGGGACAGGAAAAAGCGAACTTCCAAAGCGTTATGCAGAAGGAATGGGGATTCACTTCTCAATGCTGGCTGTACAACCGCGTTGGGACAGTCCGCAGGATTTACTTGGTTTCTACAACTATATGGAACACCGCTACAAGGCAACAGAACTAGCCAGAGCTCTTGTGAGGTTTGACCCGTATAACCGTGGTAAATGGGGTACAATTCCTGATGAATGTGATGACAGAAGTGACAGAATGTTAATGGTTCTTCTAGATGAGATGAATCTTGCTCGAGTCGAATACTACTTCAGTGAATTCCTTTCAAAGCTCGAGACACGTCGTGGAGTTAACCTTAATGATCCTATGGACCGCATTAAAGCTGAGATAGAACTGGAAATAGGAAGTTCTCTCGGTTCAATGCACCTGTTCGCTGGGCGAAATATACTGTTTGCCGGAACGATGAATGAAGACGAGTCTACTCAGTCGCTATCTGAAAAGGTTCTAGATAGAGCAAGCGTCCTGCGCTTTGGAAAACCACACAAAACAAATATTGCTATGGATGCGCCGCAAATATCACAATGTCAAGACGGGCTGCTATACAGTAACTGGCAGGATTGGGTTACTGACTTTAAAGAAGTCAAGGTAGACCGTGAGGTGAATGGTTGGATTCATGAGCTTAACGATGCAATGGGACTGCTTAATAAACCGTTTGGTCATCGTGTGGCACAGGCAATAGCATCGTACGTGGCAAACTACCCGGAATGGGCTCACGACGGTAAACGCAAAGGGTTTGCTGATCAAATTGAGCAGCGTATCATGCCAAAGGTACGTGGAATAGACCTTATGGAAGGAGAAGCTGGATTGAGTAAAATATCTAGGCTTATCGACACAACTAATGATCAATTACTTGGTAAGGAGTTCAAGAAGGGTATGAGTGACAATATGCACGGAATATTTATGTGGCATGGAATAGATAGAAGTCAGGAGAGTTAATGCCATTTCACATTATTGAAGATCCCTGGGAGTTAGTTCTCAGTTATAACGCATTGCTACCAGATACTGAAACAACTATTGATGGTGGTGGATCTGCACGTGCTGTAGCTTCGTTGAATGATAGGCTGCATCTGAAAGGCTGCCGAGGCACATTGCCAAGCGCATCCTTCCCGTACGAACAAGACGGGAAAGAGTTACAGAGCTATTACCTACCCACCTATAGTAAAGTATGTGACCGTGAACGTGATGACTTTGCCATACAACTCGTTATTAATGAGAAAAAATACAGTATTCTACAATGTGGAGCTGTGGGACGATTTCAAAACGACGAATCACCTACAGGAATTTCTAAGCAGGTGACAAATTGGATTAATTGGCTTATTCATAGCTTTCAGAATTTAACTCATCTTGATGATAAACAGGCTGTGGAAGATTCATTCAATTCTCTTACGCGCCGAGAATGGACCTCAGTGGTTAAGCAGTTTTTACAGTCAGGAGCGGAAGAAGCCCTTATGAGTCTGATCGTTAAGCTTGCTTCTGACCGTAAACTTAAAGGAGTGCTGCAGAGTATCAGTGATAATCCCCGCAAGATACTTAATCGGATAAGAGAGAATCTACCACTCAACCGTATTCAACAACTCGATGCAGCATGTATAAGAGACTATGCCAGGCGTCCAGGACTGGATGCTGCAGAAAAAGCTGGACCACGACAAAGGCTGTTGGCTCTGAATAGGATTGAAGATACAAATACACTTGAGAATCAAGTAACAGCGTGGGTTATGGAAGAGCTCGGTATTAAATCTAGGACTTATATCAGTGAATCCAAAGGTCATGAAAACTCTCCAAGAGTAAGAGATGTCAGGCGATTAGTATACAATGCAGCAAACTGGCGTGAATGTGAGCTGTTTCAGCCTGTGAGAAGTGGAGGATTAAATCATCCTATAATGCCTAACTACCCGCTGCAGCTTGACCGTCGTTATCACTGTGTATATGAAGCTTATCAAGAACTTCTTCAAGACCGTAAAGTACATGATGACGCATGGGCGTGGCAGCGTAGTTTATGGGCATGTTTAGCTAAAACTATTTTATATGCAAGACTAACTGATCTTTACAGCGAAAGGTTTTCGTCATTTTTAACTATACGCAATGAGTGTGATCGTGGTAACTGGTTGGAATCGCCAGTTGCCCCAGGACCTTTTACAATCAAGAATGAACTGTGTTATGTAATTGACTCGGCCGACGTGCCGTGCGGTAAAAAGTGGATCAAAAACGAGTTGTTCAAAGGTGCGCGATATATCGGGAGATCTGGATGTGATGCAATAATATATTTTCCTAAATCATTAAAAGTTATTTTAGTCTGGTATTACTATTGGACGGGTTCGGACGATGCGTTTTTTGAGAAACAATCGGTATGCAACGATTCTGTGGTCCAAGTGGAACGTACTATTTTTGAGAAGACAAAATCTAAGATATCCTTAAATGGATTTATTATTGGTAGCGGGATGCATGGCAGATACGAGTCTAGCATAAAATGCTTCAAGGATAAAATGGCATCTATTCTACTTCCCTCAGGGAGTTCCGAATCCATTGGTAGATTTGATATCGCGATTAAAATGGTTTTGGAGGATTAGGCATGGAACTTCATAGAACAGGTGAAAATAGATATGGTGTCCCTGATTCAACAGCACATGGGCTATGTGTTAGTTGCAGACTACGCAACAAAAACGCTCTTGCATTTGTTTATCATCTGCTGTGTTCAAGCTCTGGATTATCATTGGCTGATTCTCGTAAAGTGATTAATAAGTTCACAAATCTTGGTGTTCATACTGCCGACAACAATATTACTGCATTTTATATAAGCCGCTCTGCATTTTCCTTTGTGTACAATAATGAAAGAATTAGTAATTATTTCAGGAATATTGACAGCCTGGAAGTAATTGACGAATACTTAAATTCCAGGTGGGCTAAGTATGTATCACATAAGATTGACGTTGAGCTGATTTTTGTCTGGAATTTCTGGCGTGAACTTTTGGTCGCTAACCGATTTCCTCTCGGAAAATATGGCACGAAAATTATTACAGAATCAATGGATATGCCAGAGGTAAAAGGTCGTTCTGATACAAGAAAAACAATGCATTCAGATAAAAAAGTCAACACAGATTCCCACACAGTATTACCTCCAAAGATAGTGATTACTCAAAAGACAGTAGACGTTGTTCAAACAAGGCCAGATAACAATTATCCAGAAAAAGACATACTTGAGAAACAGGAACCTCCGACTCAGATTGAATCTAGAGTCGCCAAAGAGCCCACGGGCATGATAGACATGGATAAGGTAGTCAACGTAAAGAACAGACAGGTAGCGACTCCTTCAGAAACGGAGAATAATTTAATCTCACAGTTTAAGCAAGCAACTGATGATCAGGTGAATCTTGGATTAGACCTCTGTAACCATAAGCTTAACATATGCCAGTCATCATATGTTGATTCTCAATTTGCAGAGAAAATCATTTCTAGAGAGCAAAATAAAGGTTTACCATCGGTCTTGCTTCCCTCATGGCCGAGAGAGAAGTTGCTTATAGATGTAGAAGCTGTCGGTAATAGACGAGGACTCGGGTTGCTATGGCCTCCTGAATCGCAAATGCCTATTAATGCTGATTATGAGAATGGAGTTGGCCGTGTACCTATTGTTGGTGCAATATGCAAAATGCATGCTGAAGGACTCAAAAATGAATGGAAAAGTTTTTTAGACTCATCTGTCTATTGGAACCCCCGAAAAGGAATAACTATTCGAAAGGATGCTACGAAATTAGTAGCGCGATCGATCAAGGTAAATTGTTCTAACGCTGACGCAGTAGGATTAGTTATACCAGAAGGTTTTACAGAAGGAGCACAACAGGCACTTCTTGATTCATGCCTTAATATGGGCTTTGATAAAGTAAATTTAATACCGCGTTCTGTTAGTATTGCATTGAAGTGGTGTCAGGAAAATGATACAGACTATTCGGCTCTTGGAGTGCAAAGCAGTGAAGGTAAAAAGATAGGCTATATTGCGACAGTTTCACTAGGTATGGATCTTTGGGAAGTAAAAGTCATTGAACTCAGAGCTGTAACATTTGCAAAAAAAACCTGGCTTGTGCCAATACATGATCCTACCATTGGTTCAGTTTCCCTTGATTTTTGTGGAATGTCACTGTGTTCTGAGATGCTGAGTACATATTCTTCTAAGCAGACATGGTATGCACTTCATGGAACAGACTGGTATCAACAGTGCCTGAATAAAGGTGTTAAAGGACATATGTATGATGAAGAAGCATTTCTTGAAGCTATTAGACAGGGCCGCATCGATGTTCCATTCAATGAACTTGATGTAATGTCAGGTATTTATTCTCTTCATGCTGATCATTTGAATCTGAGAAAAACAATTGCAGATTGTGTTAATTCTCAACTACAAGCCCTTAGGGGCTCTAACTCTGAGATACGAGCAATAATTGCATGTGGAAGTTTTGCTCGAATGGAAGTATTAGAAGGAAAGACCGCAGGAAAGTACCTTTTAGGTGATATTGCAAATAGTTCTCAGTGTTTAGTGCAATCTGGAGAATATTCTGCTGCTGGTGCTGCAAAGGCAGCAGCAGCAATTTTCAATAAATTGCCTAGCTACAGAGTAAAACTAATTCCTGTTGATATCTATACCGTAGGAAGATCATCAAATGGGGATAAGGAGGTACGTTGGATACCGCTTATTAAAGGTGAGACTGTTGAAGCTGGTAGAAAATATGAACCAAAAGAGCCGATTGAAGGGCTGTCAATACCAAATAAATCAGAGAAACTAACTCTAACACTACGGAGGCCATCAAGTGCTGATATTTATATATTCAGACAAGTGGATGCTTCTTTGCCACAGAAAACTGAAAATAAAGAAGCTGTTGAAGTTTTTGTCTCAGTAAAGCCTGGACAAGGGTTTTCGCGTGTAGATGTTAAGTCCAAAACACCTGGTGTTTTCAGTACTCTGCTCGACTGGCGCAGTATGAAAGAAGTTGAAGAACCAGAACTACCATTCCTCGAGTACATTCCAAATGTTTCTTATATCGAGGCACGTGAGTCTAAATTTAGACGCGCAGTGCCATATATACTCTCACTGACCCAACAACTGGAGAATGGTTCTTACTCCAAATGGACTGTTGACCTGCTTCGTGAGCAGTTGTGTAAGTGGCCAAGTGCAGTAACAGAAATGAGTCAGACCTTACAGTTGGAAGATCTTTTTAAGCATGTTGGAGTTTTAAATTCAAACGGCTCTATGAAAAATATTCCCAATGGGAGACAGCTTATGAAACTGCTATCTCTGTTGGATAATACTTTCAAAGCACGCAATGACTTAGTCCTGCTTAGATTGGGTGCATGGTTCTACCGATTATTGCCACCGGCAATGTTAAGGTACACTGAAGAGTGTTTCTTTTCCGGTAGTATTGGACAGGTTGAACTTCATACTGCTGGTTTATGCTTTCATACAAATGATCAGCTTAAGCTTTATTTTAGTAATTTTGCCAGTGAATGCAGAACTGATTCAGACGTTTCCTCAGAATGGTTTAGGACTCTGAGGAATATTGTCCGATTCCAAGACCATGCTCTGGCTGACAATATAGTGAATAAATATGATTTAGAGCTCATTTTAGAGACATTGCTCACAACATTTGAAAGAACTCTCATGAGAGGAGTGTGGTCAAATACGTTAAATAACTGTCTACAGGCATCGTTGTTTATTTTGAAACGTAGGCGATACGATGAGTCTTTTCTCGATGTTGACCACTCGGATACGAAAAGACTGGAAAATCTACTTGTAATAGCATCTGATAAACATCGAATCAAAAAGTACCGGGCCTTCGCTGCAGCAACCCTTAATTTCCTTCACAAGAAGGCAACTGCTGCTGATGCAAGCAAGGTGTTGGAGAGTTAAATGAAATCACGAATTATAAAATTGTTATCAGATAAGAAGAGGCACACAGCAAGAAATCTTGCTGATGAATTAAAGCCTAAATTTAAAACGACAAAGATCGCCGTTAACACAATCTTGCTTGAACTTCAAAAAGAAGGACTTGTTCTAAAAAAAGGATCTTGTTGGCGCATCGTCACCAATTACTCTGAAAGAAAACCTCTTGTAGATATAGAAAAACTGAAATGTAAGAGATATAAAAATAATCGTAAGGAAGTACCTTCTCCTGAGAAACAGGAGAAAAAAAGTAATTCGCTGCTGAGGTTATTCAAACATAACTCAAAACCTGAGGTTAAAAAAGAGCATTCTCCTATTGAAAAATTAGAAGTTCCTCTTGAAAAGGGCGATGAACCATCTGTTTCAGAGGGAATAGCCGATCCAATAAATATTACAGAAGGTAGTGAAGCTGTCGATATTGCAAAAGTTTCATTGGGAGAAGAGCCTGAAGCAAGTTCTGATTTGAATGAGGGACAGCTTCATATCTCAAATGCAGATGCTGCTACACTTGTGTTAAAAGCTATCAATGGGCAAAATCAACTATCTCATAAAGCAAAAATGGCTCCACTGTTTATTAAATTGCTTAAACTCGTAGCTTTGGAAAAGGGAGAGCAAATGAGCCACATGCTTCATTATGTTAAAGAACTTGCTTTACCACTTGTCTTGGAACAACTCGATTATAAAGCTGTTGATATATTAACAGATGACACCGGCAAAGTGCTACAGCCTTTACGTAAAGATTATATAAATAATCCGGAGCTGTATTTAACCTCTCTTACAGAAGTGCTGCCACATTGCCCAAAGCAACTATTATACAAGCTGCTGGAGAGTAACTGGCTATCATACGTGATTAACAGCATTAACCAGCGCGAATTTACAGATGTTCAAATTGGTGATATTCAGGCACACGTTTGCGAACTGTACGGTTATGGTATTACCGCTGATACTGATGTTGTAAATGAGTTACCTGACTCAGAGGAAATGCTTATCGTAACTAAAATAGTATCTCATGAATCCCACAATAAAAGTGATACTGTAGGGAAAAATAAGAAGATCGTTAATACTGAAGAGGATAGAATTTTAACAATGGGGGAAGACCTTGAATCTCTAAATAATAGTCCTGGTGAACAGGAGACCGAACGCAACTCAAATTGCATCAATAGTGATGGACGCGCAGTTAACTTTACAAGTACAACAGTAGGTTCAACAGAAATAAAAGAATCAACGGTTCAGGAAGAAGATGAATTCCCATCTGATATATTTGGTAAGTTTGTTCCTATTCTTGTATCTTTAAGAAAAAACGGAGTGATTACCGAAGCTACAATTGTCAAGCAATTTGGTGGTGGAAAAAAGGGAAATAGAAATTATGGGCGTTTCTCAAATCAAATGAGTGAATGGAACAAACAAGGATTGTTGCCATTCAAAGTTAACCGGTATGCTAAAAGTGAAGGTATAGAATTTACTGTTGAAGAAATATAAATAAGGAGGATGTTATGAGTGTGAATAAAAAAGATATTGAACATATTTTTGAGCGTTTACGTGAGGGAATGGTCCCAGAACGTGGGCTTGAAACATTTGCCGTGGGCACAGAAAAGGTTATGGGTGAGATCAATCGTGTATTGGACTTAGTCGCTTCAGGTGAAGGTAGTGCAAAATTCTTGAGAGGAGACTATGGTTGTGGTAAGACATTTTACTCTCAATTGACTATGCTCAGAGCTCTTGACAAAGACTTTGCTGTATCAAAAGTTGTTGTATCCCCAAATGACACTCCTTTCTATAAGTTTGATCAGGTGTATGCACGGATTGTAGCTAATATGCTAACGTCTATGACAAAGGGCGGAGCCTTTGGAGATTGCATTGATCGATGGATTGCACGGATTGAAGACCGACTTATTGATGAAAACTATGATGAGGATGACCCGTCTTTTGACAATTATGTTCGTGAGCGCTTTGAACATGAACTTTCTGATATAGCAACAGAATCGGCTGGAGCAGACTTTATTGCTGTACTGCGACACTATTTTGATTTAAAACAGAATGGAAATATTCCTGAGGCCCAACAACTTCTTGCATGGCTTGGTGGTAGTAAGAATATATCTGCTACGGTTAAGCGTGGAGCTGGAATTAAAGGGGAGATCTCAAGTAATTGTGCTATGACCTACCTAAAAGGTGTTTTGCAGATTGTAAAGAAAGCCGGCCACCCGGGGCTAGTTGTTGTTGTTGATGAGATGGAAACAATAATGAGAATGCGAAGAGATGTACGTGATAAGTCATTAAATGGACTTCGACAGATTCTGGATGCTACTCCGGAATTTAAAGGGCTATTGTGGGTATTCACCGGTACGACTGACTTTTATGATAGCCGCAAGGGAGTTGCGTCATTAGCTCCCCTGCATGATCGTATAAAGTTTCAGCAAATTGGTGGATTTGTTAATATAAAACAACCTCAAGTCGAACTGCGTGCATTTGATAAAGAAAGACTTGTTAGCGTTGCAAAACAGTTACGAGAACTTTTTAATAGTGATAATAACCAACGAGTTAAAGAAAAGGTCTCTGAAAAGTTTATTACTCTGCTAGCAGACAAAGTGACAGAAGGATTCATGGGAGATGTTGGAGTGGTACCCCGTCATTTTCTACGTGAATTTGTTAATATATTAGAAACCTCGGACCAGCATCAAGATTTTGATCCCGCTATTCATTATGAGTTCAATATTGATGATGAGAGTATATTATCACCTCAGGAACGAAGTGCTATTCATTCCGAGGCTGATACTGAGACGTTTGGAGATGATAGGGGTGGTGCTTCACCTGATAATAAGAATAACAGCACAATTAATACTTTGGAGTTTTAGAATATATGTCTGTTTTTAAGAGGTTTCATCCACAATTGCAACGGGGTATCGTTAGTCGACTAGGCTGGTCATCTTTACGGCCGGTTCAGGAGTTGTCTGCTGAAGCAATACTTGATGGGAAAAATGCTGTGGTTCTTGCCCCTACTGCAGGTGGTAAGACAGAAGCTTCATTCTTTCCCTGCCTTTCCCATATTCTGGAGATACAGAAATCTGGGGTGAAGTGCATTTACCTCTCACCTATCAAAGCGCTTCTTAATAATCAGGAGGAGCGTATTGGTGAGTATGCTACCATGCTTGGACTTACACGATTCAAATGGCATGGTGATACTAAGAAATCAGCAAAAAATAAATTTATTAAAGATCCTACAGATATTCTCATGATCACCCCTGAGTCGTTGGAGGTGATACTTGTCTCTGGCTCTATCGACTGCAAAGCAATGTTTGAGAATCTTTCATTTGTAATTATTGATGAAGTACACAATCTGGCTGATAATGACCGTGGCAACCACATGTTGAGCGTGCTGGAACGATACAGATATTATACGGCAAATGACTTTCAGCGAATCGGGCTCTCTGCCACTGTAGGTAATCCTAAAGAGATTCTCCATTGGCTGACGGGTTCTTCACAGCGCGAAGGTGTTGTTATTGATCCTCCAAATAAACCTGCAAAGAGGCAAATTGAGGTGAAATTCACAGACAACTATGCTGAACTCGTTTCTGAAAGAGCTTTGGGTAAAAAGAGCCTGTTCTTCTGTGATAGTCGTCGCAAAGTAGAAGAAGTTGCTAAATCATTACAGAACCGTAATATCAATGTGTATGTTCATCACTCATCTGTTTCTAGAGAAGAACGGCTAGCTGCAGAACAAGCAATGAATACAGGTAAAAATATATGCATTGTTTGTACCTCTACACTTGAACTGGGAATTGATGTCGGTGAATTAGATAACATTTTTCAGTATGATTGCCCTTCATCCGTATCAGCCTTTATGCAGCGAATGGGAAGAACTGGACGTAGACCGGGCTCTATAAGCAATACAACTTTTTTTACTATGGACAATGAGCCGCTCTTACAGTCAATCGCTATTGTCGAATTGGCAAGACAGCACTGGGTTGAACCTGTGAAAAGTAACGACAGAAGCTGGCATCTACTTGTTCATCAGTTGATGGTTATGTGTTTGCAGCACGGGGCTATCAGCCGCTTCGATGCTTGGAATAGAATCAATAATGCCAATTGTTTTTCAGGAATAAATACTGAGGAGTATCATAAAGTTGTAAATCATATGATTGAATCAGACTTACTGATGGAGGAATCAGGTCTCTTATCTATGGGGTTGGAGGCTGAAGGACAATTTGGTCGATTCAATTTTATGGAGATGTATAGTGTTTTTTCAAGTACTCTGACATTCTCAGTTAAGACAGTGGGCGGGCAGGAACTTGGGACTATTGAAGGAGATTTTGCCAAAAGTATTAGTGAAGGAGATAGCTTTATTCTTTCAGGCAAAGCATGGACTCTCAATCGTATCGAATATGAAAATAAAATATTTTGGGTAACAGCAAGTAGCGCCGGTAAATTACCTAAGTGGAGCTGTCAGAGTTCATATGCATTGACCTACAACCTATGTAGGATGATTCATGATGTGCTTACTGCCGATACTGAATATAGCTATTGTGATGGGGAAGCTCAGGATCAGTTAAATATTATTCGTGAAGATTTTGGGTTTTTATATGACTCATTTGCTCCAATCCATATTGAAGAGAAAAATGTATATTGGTGGACTCATGCTGGCTGGCGAGTCAACAATACTTTAAAAGAAATATTTAAACTCCTATTGGGTGCCGATGTTACAATCAACAATTTCTACCTGAAAATGGTGATTAGTGATATCCCACCAGCGGCTGTACATAAAGTTATTAAGCAGATGAAGACTGCTGAGTTCTGGGACGATCCTGAACTCCAAAAAGGTATTTTAGAACAGTTACCAGAACACAGGCTGTCAAAGTTTCAAGATTGTCTTCCTGGGTGGGCCCAGTTTGAACTGATAGGCCACGAGCTCCTCGACGTAGACGGCACTAAAGCTTTTCTCGTAAATATGTAGACAAAACAAGAATAATATATGCGATAAAGTTCATTGGGGGGCACATCTATTATTTGATCTTTATAGCTCAAGAGGATATTGAGAACATTGGAGAACTGTTAGAAAAAGTAGAATCAGAAAATTCATGTTGTTTTAGAATCGAAAACAGAGGTATGGGACATTGTATGATTTATACAAATACCTGTATAGGGTTTGATTACAACGGAGAGGCACAAGAGCCTGAAGAATAAATTACTGTTACAATAAATTACTTTTAAATATTCTCATTATTAATGAGTTAGGAAGTTGATTATTTCTGTTAAAATATTATGATTAATTAGTACATATTAGTAAATTAATACTTCGAAATGGAATATGTATGACAGAATCTTATAAATCAGTACAGGAAGTAGCTGGATATTTAGGAATACAGCCTGACAACCTATATAAATGGGTTAGTAAAAAATATAAAAATATCCCGGCTCATAAAGTAGGCCGTCTCTGGAAGTTCAAAATCAGTGAAATTGACAGATTGGTTAAAAGAAGTAAATAAACCTTAATATATTAGAAAAAATGGGTTAGTTCATGGTAAAAAGTAAAACAGAAATATTAGAAGAATTTGGATTTACATATAAAAAATCAGGAGTTCATACTAAAAGAACTATGATGTCAAATGACCTCAGAACACTCCTGGAATATATTCCTGAGGAAACGGCATCCTTAGAGGATTATCGACGATGCATTATTGAAGATAATTGTCTGGGCAAACGCTCTGGTGTAACTAGAAAACTATCAGCTGATTATTTAGCCAATTTATATATACTGAATAAGAATATTCTTATTTTTAAAGCTTTTTATTATTTTTGGAAAAGAGATGATTCAAGCCATGAACAACTTTGTCTGCTCTCTTCTTATGTTAGGGATGGTGTTTTAAGAGACAGCTTTGATTATATAAAAAACCTTCCTAAAGGATCAATTTCTGTAAAAAAAGATTACGAAGAAAATATTAATGAACAGCATCCTGGAAGATTCAGTACTGGTTCTATACAGTCATTAGTTAGAAACCTTTTATCAACGTGGAAACAGTCTGGACACCTTGAAGGGCGAATTAATAAAAAACGTTGCAAGCTTTCTCCTACTTTAGGAGCCGTTGCTTTTTCTGCTTTTTTAAGTTTTATATCCGGAGAAAGAGGAATAATTCTTTTTGAATCTGAATATTTTAAGCTTCTGGAGTGTTCTAGAGAAAGAGCTATAGATTTAATGATTCAGGCATCAAATAGGGGTTGGTTGGTTTTTAAACAACTGAGAGAAGTAGTAGAAATTTCTTTCCCTAACTTAATTAACAATGAAGATATGGAGCTTATCCGTGAGCAGAATAGACCAGTTAATTGATTCATACTTTGATTTTATATCGATTCCATGGCGAAATGCTGCACCAGATCAACGTGTGGTATTTTGTATTTATAACCAAATGGAAGAATTAAAATTACGACTAAAAGTAGAAGAGTTTGAGTTAGCAACAAAACAGGCAAAGCATGGTTGGGAAGTTTTAGATTTAAATGAAACCTTTGCTGAATGGCTTTCTGAAGATGATTATGCCGAAGAATTTTTTAATAACCCTGGAGATTTAATGGATCTGCTTCCAGACGAATATTTATCATTTATTATAGGTAAATTTAAAAAATGGCAAGAGAAATCAGATATTCACGTTAATACTGTGGTTGCTATTAAAGGAATAGGTTCACTTTTTGGTTTTATTAAGATTAAAGATTTGGTAGATGAGATATCTAAACTTGTTCCGGGAAGGTTATTAATATTTTTCCCTGGCAGCTATGAAAATAATAATTATAGACTTCTGGATGCATATGACGGCTGGAATTATCTGGCTGTACCAATAACTCCGGATAAAGAATTTTAATAAGGGAGATGTTCTATGAAAAATCATGATATTTATGTTAAGGACCCAAGTCAGCAGAAACTTGTGAACGAAGGTGTTGCCAGTGTAAATGATTTTAAGGAAGAAGTCTTAAGGTATGAGCTGGATACATTTGTATGTGATGGCCAATATGAAAAAGGTATAGAACATATTTTATATACATATATAGATAATTTAAACCAGTCTCAGCAACCTGCTGTTTGGGTTAGCGGTTTTTATGGTTCCGGTAAATCACATTTAGTAAAAATGCTTGCCTTACTCTGGAGCAATATGGAATTCTCTGATGGAGCAACTCCAAGGGGTATAGCATGTCTTCCACAATCGGTAAAAGATTTGTTTAAAGAATTGTCGATAAAAGCAAAACAGCATGGATATTTACATTCAGCTTCAGGAACACTAAAAGCTAATGATGACAGTAACAGCGTAAGGACAGCTTTGTTATCAATCATTTTTAAATCCGTCGGTTTACCTAATAAATATCATTTAGCTGCTTTTGTAATGTGGTTGAAAGAAGAAGGACTTTTTGAGCAGGTTAAAGCAATGGTAGAAGGAAACGGTAAGAACTGGGAGAGTGAAATTCGAAGGCTGCATGTTTCAAAACTGATAAGGCAAGCTTTGGTTGAAGCAAAGCCTGATATTTTTTTCGATGAAAAAACCTGTGCAGAGACAC
>Ga0307988_1001148_pt1 | contig 15801 bp, 14 predicted proteins | sample EllFjometagen183_FD_203166 | JGI IMG/M metagenome (GOLD analysis project Ga0307988, IMG submission 203166) | Marine microbial communities from Ellis Fjord, Antarctic Ocean - #183 | ecosystem: Environmental > Aquatic > Marine > Unclassified | place: Southern Ocean | collected 2014-10-08 | reverse complement strand
CTGATACAGATCCACCCGGGCGCGCAAATAGACGAAATCATCAACAAACTGGATCTTCTGGCCCAACAAATTGATTCTAAACTGGCAGAACCGGTATTGGCAGAACCAACCAAACCAGTATTAACAGAAGCAATAGTAGAAAAACCAAAACAAGCTGCCCCCCTGGTGGCTGAATCAACCTTGACAGCTAATAACTCTCCAGGGCCCAGAGAAAATACTCAAGTGCCAGAGATGACTCCTTCCATCCAGCTGCCACAAACAAAAAAAATCCAGCCCGATACTGTTCTGGCGGAAACAGAACCCAGAACCTGGCCGATTTTTTTGTCAAGGATTGAAAACAAACTACCGTCTATATTTGCCCTGCTCTCAAAAGGCCAGGTAGATGACACAGGGACGGATAGTGTTCATATAGAATTGCAGAATTGTTCTGCCTTTGAAAAAACAAGGCTTACGGCAAAGAAACAGGAATTACAAACTCTTTGCAGAAAATTTTTAGGAAAAAAACTTGAGATTTCAATCCTTGCAGAAAGCCAGGCATCTAACAACCCGCCAGACAGACAAAATGCCAATTTAAGGGCCAAACAGGCGGCAAGGAATGCAGCGATAAACCACCCGCTGGTTCTTGATGCCCAGCAAATTTTCAATGGTGAAATCATCAACTGACAAAAATATATCAACTATTTGATGATAAATAGATATTATTAAATAAAACAGGAGTTTATGAATATGAATACAATGATGAAACAGGCCCAGAAACTTCAACAGAAAATGTTGAAAACCCAGCAGGAACTGGCAACGAAAACAGTGGAAGCAACTGCAGGCGGCGGCATGGTAAAAGTTGTTGCCAATGGCGGCCAAAAAATAGAATCCATTGTTCTTGAAAAAGAAGTTGTTGACCCGGAAGATATTGAAATGCTGCAGGATCTTGTCATGGCCGCTGTCAATGATGCCCTTAATAAATCCCAGGAAATGATTTCCTCTGAAATGGGCAAGCTCACTGGCGGACTCAACATTCCAGGCCTGTAAACATCAGTGAACCATTATCCACAGGCTATTTTAAAGCTGATAAACTCTTTGTCCACCCTCCCGGGTATTGGAAAAAAAACAGCGGAAAGACTTGCGCTTCATATACTCCATGCACCGGATCATGAGGCCGCTGCCCTTGCAGGTGATATTATTGAGCTTAAAAGCAGTGTAAGACTCTGTTCCTCCTGTTTTGCCCTGAGTGATAGCTCCCTTTGCCGGATATGCATGGACCCGGCAAGGGATCGTTCTTTGATCTGTGTGGTTGAAAATCCCACAGACATGGCAGCCATTGAAAAGGCCAATATATTTACAGGAGTCTATCACGTCCTGGGAGGAGCCCTTTCTCCCATTGACGGTATCGGCCCCAGTGATATCAGGTTGAAAGAATTATTTAACCGGGCTGACCCCCAAAAAGTAACTGAGATTATTCTTGCCACAAAAACCAATGTCGAAGGCGAGGCCACTGCAGCCTATATTCTAAATCAGCTTACATCAAAAAAAATTACCATCACCAGGATTGCATCAGGAATTCCCATGGGTGGGGATCTGCAATACGTAGACCCTTTAACCATGCAGAAAGCTATGGAAAAACGCTATGGATTTTAAAATTGCCTCTAAAAATATCTCTACAACTGCAAAAGATATATTTGAATGCCAACAATGCGGGGACTGCTGTAAGGGATTCGGCGGCACCTATATAACAAATCAGGACATTTCCAGAATTGCATCCTTTATCAATGTCCAGCCAGATAAATTTATTATTGATTATTGTGATCATTCCGGATCAAGATTGGTACTAACTCTTGGAACTGACGGATATTGCATTTTTTTCCACAGGGAGAAACAATGTACGATTCACCCGGTCAAACCCCTTATGTGCAGGGCGTGGCCCTTTATCAAAACTCTCATAAAAAATCCTGAAAACTGGAATGCCATGGCAGGTTCATGCCCGGGTATGAAAAAAGATGTTCCCCACAAAGAACTCCGGCAAATTGTTGTCAATGAACTCCAAAAGCTGAACCAGACACAGGAATAGAAAGTTCTTGTACAGGATGCCGTCCCGGAATAACTCCCTCATGCCTGATTCCAAAATCCTATACCCCATTTACGAGCCACCAAATCCCGCTTGAATAAAAATTCATCAACTATTCTTCAGTTGACTTCAAAGCGACTCTATTGATAACTATGGGTTACTAACGTCAAAATCAAGAATGCCGTTACTGGAAATGGTAATGGGAATAAGGAGATCCTGACTTGTGATCATTGAAAAAGAAAATTCAACCCTGGGTGAAATTGTCTCCCTTCTTCTTAAAGAAGGCCTGCTGACAAAGGAAAAAGCCCATTATGCCATGAGAATAAGGTCTAAGCTCTCTCCCGGGAAAACCCTTCTCGATACGTTAAAAGACCTGAAATATATTGATGAGAATCAGGTGAAAGATGTGCTGAGAGCCAATCAATTCTCCTTGCGTATAGGAGATCTCATGGTTGAATTCGGATACCTGACACGGGAAAAACTCAATATGGCGCTCAGCATCCAAAAAACAAAAAAAAATAAACAAATCGGACAAATTCTTATTGAAAACCAGTTCATGACAGAGAGCGCTTTTATTGACGCGTTGTCAGTTCAGCTTGGATTTCCCTTTATCGACCTGTACATTGCCGACGTTGATAGCAATGTTACAAAAAATATTCCAATCAAATGGTGCATGTCCAACCATTTCCTTCCCATAAAAAAAATAAAGGATAAAACTCTGATTGCCTTTGCTGACCCGTTCAGCAAAACGGATATACAGGGAGCAAAAAAACTATTTGGCAAAAATTTTATCATTGCAATTGCCGCCCCCAAAATGATTGAAAAAAAACTGGAAAAATTATATTCCGGTGCTATTGAGACTAAAACCGTGGTTGACGAAAACACAGCCATTGGTATTGTTGACTCGATTATAGGCAACGCCATTGACCAGGGTGCCAGCGATATCCATATTGAGCCCTTTGAAGAGCGTCTACAGATACGATACCGGATAGATGGAATTCTTGTCCCTTATAAGGTATTCCCTGCCAATGCAGCCAAAATGGTGTCCTCTCGGATAAAAGTGTTAAGCAAAGCCAATATAGCTGAAAAAAGAAGACACCAGGACGGCAGGATGTCCTATGAGTATAATGGCAACAAGTATAACATGAGGATCTCTATTTTTGTTACTGTATTTGGTGAAAAATTAGTGCTGCGAATCCTGAACCAAATTAGTCAAATCATAAAAATCGACAACCTGGGTATGCAACCCAAAATGATGGAACGATTCTTAAAAGACGTTTTGAATGTTCCAAGCGGGGTCATGATCATAACCGGGCCCACAGGATCTGGAAAAACAACCACCCTATACTCCTGCGTAGCAAATATCAATACCCCCCAGACCAGCATTATTACAGCTGAAGACCCGGTTGAATATGTTATGGAAGGCATTTCTCAGTGTTCCATAGACCATAGCATCAATTTAACGTTCGCCGAAACCCTGCGTCATGTGGTGCGCCAGGACCCTGATGTGATCGTTATTGGAGAAATCAGAGATAATTACTCAGCCAATGTAGCTGTCAATGCCGCCCTCACAGGGCACAAGGTATTGACATCTTTTCATACAGAAGACAGTATCAGCGGGTTGATACGGTTGATGAACATGGATATTGAACCTTTTCTGATTTCATCCACAGTTGTATGCCTTCTGGCCCAGAGACTCCTAAGAAAAGTATGTACCCACTGCCAGCAAGACTATAAACCCACCTCCTCTGACTTGAAACTTCTGGGGTATAGCCCCGAGGATATGAAAAAATACAAACTTTTGAAAGGAAAGGGTTGTCCTTATTGCAACCACACCGGATACAAAGGCAGGGTTGCGGCATTTGAAATGCTGGTTCTTAATGAATTTATTAAAGAAGCCATATTAAACTGCAAATCCAGCTATGAACTCAGAAAAATCAGTATTGAAACCGCAGGACTTGTGACATTATTTGAAGATGCGCTGTCCAAAGTATCTTCCGGAATTACTACCTTGGAAGAAACCTTCAGGTGCATCCCCAGGCTGATTCCCCCGCGCCCCATCCATGAAATTAACAGATTGTTAGGAGTATCCTGATAATGGCCCCTAAAACCAGTATAGTTGAGCTCATAAAACAACAGATTAAAAAAGAAGAATCATTACCTGTACTAAGCCCCAGGGCTCTTAAAATTCAAAATATAGCTCTAAAAGAAGATCCGGACTTACGGGAACTAACCCGGCTGATTCGATTGGACCCTACATTGACAAGCCAGGTACTCAAGACAGCCAACTCTGCTTTTTACATAGGACTGGGAGATGTTGAGACTATCAAGGATGCTGTTATACGGCTGGGACAAAATGAAATTGTCAATATTATCATGAAAGTGTTACACCAACAAAATTTCAAATCTGCCAACCCCCTGATCCGTGCCTATCAAAATCGGTTGTGGAGCCATTCAGTTACCTGTGCCATTGGATCTTTGTGGACGGCCCGGCATCTGTCCATGGAAAAATTGATTCCAAAGTCCTTTATTGCAGGACTTTTGCACGATATGGGGAAATTGTATCTTTTAACGGCACTGGAAAAAATTCTAAGGTCCAAAACAATCGATTTTAAACCGCCACCACAACTTATTGAAAAAATTCTGGACAGTCTCCATTCCGCTCTGGGATTCTCACTTCTCACCAAATGGAACCTGCCTGAACAATATCGGATAATCGCCCGCGACCACCATACTGAAAAATATAATCATTCAGATCCGCTGTTGCTCATCGTAAGGCTTGTAAATGCTGTATGCATAAAAATGGAAAAAAATGACCCTGAAAGCGATCTTGCCGGAATTATCAGTTCCAAAGAAGCTGATATCTTAGGTATGACTGAAATTGGGGTGGCCGAACTCGAAATTGTCCTGGAAGATGCCATAACAAACAAACCTATAAAATAAAAAAATCCTTACCGTTGCATATCTGCAAACTGTCTTGCAATGCTGTCCCGGGCATAGACAATCTCAACCCGCCGGTTCCTTGCCCTGCCCTGGGCAGTATCATTTGTGGCGACCGGATGGTAATGGGCATAGCCTTCAGCTGAAATATACTGGGGCGGTACCCCGTTCAATACCATAAGACGAACCACGGTGGATGCCCTTGCACTGGACAATTCCCAATTTGAAGGATAAAAAGTTGAAGATATGGGAGCACTGTCTGTATGCCCCTTTATCTTGACATGATAGGCAAGTTTGGAAAGGACAGAGGCAACCTTGCCCAGGATATCCAACCCTTTGTCAGACAATTGGGTCCCGCCTGCGGCAAAAAGAAGAAGGTCTGACATTGTTATGACCACACCGTCTTCATTTTTGGTAACACTGACCTCCCCGCCAAGCTTATTGAACAATACCAGTTCCCTGACTTCCGAGACAATCTCCTCCATCTCTTTTTCAATCATTCCACCCAGTTCATCTATCTGCTGATTTTCAGAAGGTTCTTCAGAAGGGACCGCATGCATTGTAAGTCCTTCCCTGGTACCTGATTCAGGGACAGCCTGGGCACCCAGGGCAGATTTCAGGGACTTTACCAATTCCTTGTAAGTTTCCTGCTGGGTGGTACTCATGGCAAAAAGCAAGACAAAAAAGCACATTAAAAGGGTTACAAGGTCAGCAAAGGTGGCCATCCACATAGGCGAACCCCTTCCCTCTTCCTTTTTCTCCTCAAGCGGAGAGGATAGGATCATCTCAGCTTCAGCTTCTGCTCCGTTCTCGTCAGCCATTGGTTATTCTCTTTTTTAATTTGTTATTTTTTTTCTTCTTTTTTAGCATCTGCCATATAGACCTTGAGTTTATCCTCCATTAGTTTGGGGTGTTCTCCTTCTCTTATGGAGAGGATACCTTCAAAAATAATATTCATATTGGTAATCTCTTCTTCATTTCTACCACTGAGTTTATCACTCATGGGAATAAAAAACAGGTTGGCAAGAACTGCCCCGTAAAATGTCGTGATCATGGCAACAGCCATCTTGGGTCCGATGGATGAGGGGTCATCCAGGTTGGCAAGCATCTGAACAAGCCCGATCAAAGTTCCGATCATCCCAAAGGCAGGAGCATAGGCCCCCATGCTGGAAAAAATATCAGCCCCGGTGTCCAGTCCCTTTTTGGTGAGGGACATCTTTTTTTGCATGATAGCGGCAATATCTGCTGTCTTGACCCCGTCCACTGTCATCTGAAGCGCCTGGGCCAGATACGGATCAGGAGTTGACTGGATATCCGATTCTATGGAAAGCAGCCCGCCTTTTCTGGCCTTATTTGAAATCTCAACCAGGTTTGCAATAATATCTTCAGGTTTTTCAATTTTAAACATAAAGACTTTTATGGCGGTCTTAAACATACTTAAAAAATCAGACAAAGGGTAGGCAACCATGGAAGCGGCAAAGGTTCCACCCACAACAATGAGCACTGAGGGGATATTGACAAACATCATGATACTGCTGCCCAAAAGTATGGTACCCAGTACAAATCCCATTCCTGACACAACACCGATAATCGAAGAAATGTCCATTTTCTAAACCTTTATGTAAATAATTTTATCCACAGGGTACTCCCTGCTGTATTGTATAATTTTATCAACTGATTCCTGTGTCAGCAAAGTGTTCACAGAACAAAGCTTGGTTCCGGTGGAGGTAAACAATGCTGTTCCCAGCATCATCCCAGGTTCAAGCTGCTCAACCCCTACCCCCCTTACCTGGTATGCATCAGATCCCATGTGCAGTACTGCATATTTTTCAAGCCAGCCCACTATCACAGGATCAAGCCGGGACCCGGCTATACTCTCCAGCTCAACCAGCAGATCTTCCAAAGTATGGATATTCTGGTTGTCTTTCAGCATATCAAAGGCATCTGCTCCGGCAAGTATTCTCGATAACAGAGGGATATACCTTCTTTTTAATCCATCAGGGAAACCTGTCCCATCTGAATTCTCATTCAAAGACTGAATTATCCCAGCGCAATCATTAAAGCCCTGGCAACCCTTTAAGAGCTCAGCCCCTTTTACCGGATATTGAACCCAGATATTTTTTTCATAACCTGTAAGATCTTTTTTCCCTTTCTTCAATGCCTGGTCTGACATGAAAAGAAGCCCGATCTCATGCAACATAGCAGCTTTTCTAAGATCCTCCAACTTTTTTTCATCAAAATCAAATTGTTTTGCAATAAAACGGGCAATATGGGCAACCCTGTCACTGTGACCCCTGTTGGTTTCAACCTTTGTCTGGATCAAAGTTGACAGCATACCTGCAAATCCGTCCATATTCCGACCAAAATTTTCTTTGATACTGGACAGGGATTTTTTCATTTGATCACGCTCACGTGTCATGTGGTGAATCTGTTTTAATGCATTGTTTAAACTGTTTTTTTCCTGGACCAATTCTTTTTTTATTGTTTTCAATTCCTTCTTGAACTGGTCCAGATAGAGGAATGCCTTTTGCAGTTTTAGTTCCCGGGAAATCTGTTTTTGTTCAAGGTTTTTTTTTTCAAGGAAAATACCGGATTTATAGTGGAGTTCTTTTTCAGACATGGGATACGCCAGAAACTCATCATATCCTAAATCATATAGCTTCATTCTCATATCAAATTCAGGAAATTTTTCCACCATAAGAAAAAAAACCGGCTGAAACCGGAATTGTATGTCCCCAAAGGCATTGATATTTTTTTTGGCAGGCAGGATTGCAGATGTGTTCATCACTCGGGTCCCTGGATCATCAATCAAAATGATATCCGGCCGTTTAGTGATGGCTTTTTGGGCACCCAGCTCTGCATTTGTACTAAAATGGGCTGCAAATCCATTGGCCTTTGAAAACAAAATCGTTAGAGCATCATTATCTTTATCACCCACATAAAGGAGTGAAATAAGGTCTTTGTCCATGGTCACCCTTGCTTATCTTCCCGACCGGTTATTCAGAATAATCATTCATCCACCATTCATCCCATTGGGTTTCCATGATACTTTTGGCCATTTGTATCCCGATTTGTGTTTTCAGTCGCTCCAAGACAACAGGCAGCCATTTTTCAGGAGATTGAGCTCCTGTATCCTTGAGTTTTTTCAATTCAAGGATAAAGGAAATCTGATCAGCATCTCTGGCAAGTTTTGCCTCTTTTGTTTCACCCAGATTAAATTCATCTGTAAGTGACCTGATATCCTTACCAAAAGGAAGGTCTTTTATCAAATGGGAAATGGCTTTGGCTTCATCCACATCTGAATATTTTTTCTGGACATAGTTAAAATCACCGGTCCGTGCTTCATGTAAATCATGAACCAAGGCCATTGCCACAAGTTTTGCCCCGTCTATATCCGGATCCAGTCTTGCCATCACAAAACAGATAAATGCCATGGTAAAGCTATGTTCTGCAATGCTTTCCCGGCCTGAGCCCAGAAAGGCATACCCAGACCTGACCAAATCTGTTAACATCCTGGCTTCAAACAATAAATTTGCAATCTGCTTCATGTTCAATCCAATCCAATTATAAAATCTAAAGTAATCCTCAGTAATAATAGTAACAATTCTTGACTTTTTATAGAACAGGAGGTTAAATAAAGTCAAGAATTCCAAGGGTACCATTGCATATTAAGGGGAGAACACCATGCATCAGATTAAAAGAATAGCTATTATTCCGGGCATAATAATCTTGTTAACCCTTATTTTTTTCTCCATGGCCTGGACCCGGGATTCCAAGGAATTTAATCCAAATCAGGACTCTGGATTTTACTATACCATACAAAAAGGCGATACCCTCTGGGATCTGTCCCAAAAATTTTATAATTCCCAATGGGACTGGCCTGGGCTGTGGGAAATGAACAAAGAAATCAAAAATCCCCATTGGATATATCCTGGGAAAAAAATCCAGATTTTTTTAAAGCGTGAATATGCTAAAAAAGCAACCATGACAACTCCTGAACCTGAAAAAAAAGTCCAGGTCCCGATCATCCCTTCTTTTACCTATCCGGAAATAAACCAGATTGGTTTTATCAAAAAAACTGCTGAGCCTTCCCTGGGAAAAATCATCCGGGAAAAGGACGGAAACCTGATGATGTCAGCCAATGATATTATTTATATCAACCCCACGGGAAAAGCCAGTCTAATGCCGGGAGCAATTTGTCAGATCTTTACAACAGAAAAAATAAAAGAAAAGATCGATAACCAGGTATTTCAAGGTATCAAACACCTGATAAAAGCAGAGATTAAAGTCCTTGAACATAATGGAGATTATGTTACAGCCATCATTACAAATTCCTATCGGGATGCAAATGCAGGAGACAGGATAATGGCCTTTTATGAAAGGGATACAATATTATCGGTTCAAAAAAATCCAGATCCCATTGATGCGGCTCTTATCTGCTCAGAAGATAATACCGTAATGATCAATGATAATAGAATCGCTTTCATAAATAAGGGTAAAAACCACAATATTCAACCTGGCCAAATCTATTCAGTTCTCCAGGAAAATAAATCCGTTTTTAAAGAACCTGGTTCGATCCTGGCCGGAAAAAAAGAAAACGACATCCAGCTTGATCCATTACATTCAGGAAAACTTATTGTTTTACACACCGAAAACATTGCTGCCACGGTAATGATCCTGTCTTCCAAAAGGGATATTCATCCCGGTGATTATGTAAATTAATTGATTGCGTAAATTAGAAGATCACAAAGGCCAGAAAACTAGGCAAACTGGTCCCAGGTCACCCGTAAAATCTCCTGGTAAGTGGTCTGGCCATCCAGCATTTTTTTAATCCCGTTCTGGCGAAGCAGGGTCAGCCCTTCTTCAACCGCTTTGTTCCGTAAGGCTTCCAGGCTGGTATCATCAGAGGTCAGGCGCTTGAGGGATTCGGAAAAAGGAAGGATTTCGTAAATTCCTGTCCTCCCGCTATAGCCGGTATTCCTGCATTTAACGCATCCTTTCCCATGCTTGAGTAAAATTTTACCTTTATTGGGAAGATTGATACCCAGGTCTGCCAGTTCCCGGGAATCCATTTCAAAGGTCTGGACACAATGGGGACAGATTTTCCTGACCAGTCGCTGGGCAACAATACCATTCAGGGAAGAATGAACAAGGTAGGAGGGGATTCCAAGATCCAGCAGCCTGAATACGGTGGAAACCGCATCATTGGTGTGAAGGGTAGACAGGACAAGATGACCGGTCAAAGCGGCCTGAACAGCTGCCTGGGCAGTTTCAAGGTCCCTTATCTCACCCACCATGATAATGTCTGGATCCTGACGCAGGATATTTTTCAAAACAGATCCAAAGGTCACGTTGATTGCAGGCTGGACTGAAATTTGATTGAATTCTTCATGGATCATCTCAATGGGATCTTCAATGGTGGTGATATTCACCTCGGGAGAAGAAAGCAGGCGCAGGGTGGAATAAAGTGTGGTTGATTTTCCTGAACCTGTGGGACCTGTAACCAATACAATACCAAAGGGCATGGCAACAAGCTTTTTATACTTTTCAAAATCATCCTTGGAAAAACCCATCATCTCAAGGTCCTGGAACAGGATATCAGGATCCATTATACGCATTACAACCTTTTCACCAAAGGCCACAGGAATTGTGGAAACCCTGATTTCAACTTCAGTTTCATCCTTTTCCATCTTGATCCGGCCGTCCTGGGGTCTTCTTTTCTCGGCCATATCCAACCCGGAAAGGGTTTTAATCCGGCTGACAACGGCATTGTGAAGTTTTTTGGGCAATTTATAAACCGTGTGGAGTGCCCCGTCAATGCGCATTCTCACCAGACAGATTTCCCTTTTGGGTTCAATATGAATATCAGATGCTTTTTGGTCAAAAGAATAGGAAAACAAATGGTTTACAGCATTGACAATATGCTGGTCCGTTGCCGGCGGATCATCCAGAGAGGTCAGGCTGACAAAGTGTTCAAGATTCCCAAGGTCAACACTTTTTCTTGAAAACAGATCTTCAGCCGCTGAAATGGAATAGTGGAAACCAAAAAACTCATTAATCAGTTTTTTAATATCCGACTTTGAACTGACTATGGGTTTGACTTTCAGCTTTGACACCATTTCCACATCTTTAATAGCCTCATGATTGAAAGGATCAGGAGTGGCTACCACCAGCTTGCCTTCTTCCACCTTTAACGGCAAAAGCAAATGTTTGAGTGCAAAGGATTTAGAGATTGTGCCTGTTACAAGGTTTAATTCCAGCTTTAAGGGATCAATTTTTATATATTCAAGCCGAAAAGCAGAGGCCAGGGTTTTATAGATCAGATCTTCATCGATCTTTTTCCCTGGCTGATTAAATTGATCAATTTTTAGATACAGGATAACATCAATAAAAGAAATCTGAAGAAGGGCCTGGGTTTTTGCCACCCCTTTCAGAGATTTTTCCTTTCCCCGGGCCAGAATGATCTCCCTGACCTTTTTTTCTCTGCCCAGCAATTCCTTTGCCTGTTCCATTGAAATTAATTTTGCTGCAATGAGAATTTTACAAATATTCTGGGAGGAAAGTTTTGGATCTTTTGTATCCTGCATACCAGTATACCTCAAAGGGAAAAGGGGTTGTTTATAATTTATTTATACTTGATCCGGAATAAGCTTGTAAAGGGCTAAGGCGTTTTATCTCCCTAAATACTTTGTTTATTTAAAGGCATTGATGAGATCCTTCAGGACCGCGGCAGCCGCACCAACAGGAGAGCTCTTGCCCCCCATTACAGTAATACTGCCCATGGTATCCGTCATATAGGTAATCGCCTTTTCGGAGCCATTCACCAATGCCAGGGGATGATTTTCATCAAGGCTCTCAGGACCTACGCTCAGCCTGACTTCATTATCAATCATTTCGGCAGTACCAATCAACTTGATAACTTTACCATGCTTTCCTGCGTTTTCAATATCTTCCTGGGTTACCCCTGTGATACCTTTGACCGTGATATCAGCAAGGGTTAACGTTTTGCCAAAAACCTGGTTGGCAATCAAAACAACCTTGTTGGCTGTATCTTTTCCTTCCACATCATAGCTTGGATCAGTCTCGGCAACTCCTAATTCCTGGGCCTGTTTAAGGGCAATATCATAGGGAGTGTTGTTATTGCGCATTTCAGAAAGGATGTAGTTGGTCGTGCCGTTAAGGATACCCTGGGCCAGGCTTACCCGGGTACCTGCAAGACAGGTCAAACCAACGTCCAGGGTTGGAAGTGCCGCAGCTGTGGCAGCACTGATATGCAGGCCGCAGCCTTTTTGCTGGGCTTTTTTAAATACTTCTTCATAAAATAATACAAAGGGACCCTTGTTGGCACTGACAATTTCCATGCCCCTGTCAATGGCTGCAAAAACATGTTCCTTTGCAGGACCTCCATCCACCAGGTTCGTAGGTGTGGCCTCAACCAGGACATCGGCATCCAATTGAGATATAATTGCTCTGCCTGTGATTCCAGGCTTTCCATACCTTGAAAAGGTCTGCACCTGATTGCCCTGCTTCAGAAAATCAACGAGTTCTGAAACTGGCAGACCGGAACCAGACTCTGCCACAGAAGCACCGCCCAAATCCACCACAGCGGAAAATACCAGGTTCAAGCCATACTTTTCTTTTACCTCTTTTCCTCGATCCGCAATCAATTGCAAAAACTCTTTTCCAACCCCGCCGCATCCAATAAGAATAATTTTAATAGTCTTCATTATTTATTTCCCTTTAAAACAAGTTTTTCATAATCCTCGGTATTGATAAAGGTTTCAATGATAACCGGGCCATTGGCTTTAAAAGCCTGTTTCAAAGCCTGATCGTATTGTTCAGCATCCCTGGCAGCAAGCACTGGGACACCAAACATTGTATTTTCTGATTCAAGGGCACTGGTTTCAGTCTGCAGCTGTGTTCCATAAGGACCATGGCCTTTTCTTGCCTGTTTGATACTGATAAGTGATAAATGGTCATCCATGAGGACAATAAACACAATCCTGGCATTTAAACGCCGGGCAGTTGCCATTTCACCTGCCATCATATAAAAACCTCCGTCACCGACAACACAGCATACTTCCCGTTCCGGGCAGCTGAGTTTGGCTGCAATGGCAGCAGGGATACCAAAACCCATGGAAGAACACCCGTTTGTCATTAGCTGGCATTCCGGAGAATAGGTCTTCCAATGCTGGCCAATAAGGTGAAGATGTGCTCCAACATCACAGGTCATAATGCCGTCCCTGGGCAATATGGATCTCAGACCATCCAGAACTCTCCTGGCTCCAAAACCCTCCCCAGGAGCAGCTAATTGAGCAAACATTCTCTCTCTGCGCCCAGCAAGCTCTTCCATATCCCATTGTTTTTCACCACAATCCAGATTCAGTAAAACTTCCAAAGAATATTTCAAATCACCGACTACATTGCAGGCCAATGTATAATTTTCCTTGTCAAGGTCCGCCGGAGTCGTATCTATATGCACCAGCGGCACTCTGGGCATCCAGTCTTCATAATTCAATTCAATGGGATCAAAACCAATACCCACAACAAGGTCAGCCTGCTGATGTGTAGCTCCCACCTGGTTGCCCAAAGCATGGGCCAATACTCCGACATAACAGGGATGATCTTCAGGTACCATGCCCTTGGCCATGGGAGTCAGCACCAGGGGGATTTTAAACTTTTCAACAATTTTAATGACCATGTCCTGTACACCAGCACGAATGGAAGTAATACCCAGGGCAAAGACAGGCTTTTTTGAACCTTTAAAAATCTTTACCATCTTTTCAAGCATTGCAGAATCAGCAATGGGAATCTTTTCCAAAGCCAGTGGCATTGCTGTTTCATCTCCTGATTCATTAATGCCGATACCTGCCGGCAAACCGATGTGTACCGGACCTGGGACTTCCGAAACAGCAACCTGCATTGCCTTGTAAAAAGTTTCCTTTACGTTAGCGGCCCCAAGGCGGGTGGTCCATTTTGTTATGGGTTTAAAAAGTGTTTGATGATCAATATTCATCTGGGAAATTCTTGGCAGCATTTTATCATTCATCTCATCGGAGAAAGCAAGCAGGGGAGAGCGATCAAGATAGCCTCCGCAAACACCGGTGGTCTGATTGCATGCGCCGGGTCCAAATGTCCCGAAACAGGCTGCAACCCTACCGGTCAGTCTCCAGCACACATCCGCCATAAACCCTCCGCTGCCTTCGTTGCTGATCAAGATAAATTCCAGTCCCTCAACTTCCTCAATGGCAGCCATATAATCCACCCAGTTACCACTGGGTACACCAAAAATATATGTAACCCCAAGTTCCTTTAAAGTTTTTGCCATTACCTGGGCAACGGTTGCCATTGTTGTCTCCTTGCAATTATTTTTTCCATGATATTATTATTTGAACTCAAAACCCGGGACAATCAGGACGTCTGGGAATAATCAATATCTAATTTTTCCAGGGCTGCTTTCATATTGTCCATTGCCTTTTCAAGATTTTCATAGGAATTGGCATAGGAAATCCTGATATATTTATCCCCCCAGGGAACCACAGCAATGGATGCTTCATCCAAAAGATAGGTACCCAGCTCCCGGGATGTCATTCCAAGTTTTTCTACGTTGATAAAAATATAAAACGCACCCCTGGGCTTGAACACTGAAATACCCGGCATTTCAGCCAGGCGATCCAGCAGCATCAATCTCCTACGGTCAAATTCCCTGACCAATGTTCCAACACATTCCTGGGAGCCCTTCAAGGCTGCCACAGCACCATACTGGGCAAAACTGGTTGCACAGACCGCGGCATATTGGTGGATACGGATAAGACCCCCAATCAATTCTTTGCTGGATGCCACATACCCCAGGCGCCAACCGGTCATGCAATGGCTTTTGGAAAATCCGTTTAAAATGATGGTCCTCTCCTGCATACCCGGTAGGTTTGCAATGGAAAAATGTTTATAATCATCATAAATATTTTTTTCATAGATTTCGTCGGAAAGGACAATAAGATCATTTTCCAGGGCCAGTCGGGCAATTTGTTTCAGTGTATCTTCAGAATAAATTGCTCCTGTGGGGTTGTGGGGGGTATTGATGACAATCATTTTCGTTGCAGGTGTGATCCTGGCTTTAAAATCCTCAATTACCGGTTCAAAATCCTTTTCCTGTTTTAAGGGAACAAGAACAGGAACTGCTTCTATCATATTGGCACATTGGGCATAACAGGGAAAGGAGGGGCTGGGAATAATCACTTCGTCCCCTGGATCCAAAAGGGCCATCATGGTCAGAAAAATTCCCTCGGTTGCACCAATGGTAACAATTATCTCATCAAAAGGATCATAGATCAGTTGGTTATCCTTTTTAAACTTTTCAGCAATAGCTTCCCTAAGCTCTGGAATTCCGTAATTGGAAGTATAATGCACCTTCCCGTCTGACAAGGCTTCAACGGCAGCTTCCTTGATATGAGAGGGTGTATCAAAGTCAGGTCTTCCAATTTCCATGTGGATGATTTTTTCTCCCTGACTCTCACGGCGGTTAACTTCTTCAACAATTTCCCGTATCCGAGAAAACGGAATAATATCCATTCTTTTGGCCAGTTTCATTATAATTTCCTCTATATTTTTAAAAATTTATTTTTTATCTCTATCCGTTGAAGTTAGCAAGACAAAAGATTTTCATAAAATAATAATAACCAAATTTAGGTTCATCCGATTAACGCGTACTTTTTGTTATGAAGATCAAAAAGTTTCAATTTGAAAAATTCAAAATCACGATAACCATATGCTTTCCGTTTCATTGTTTTAATCTTGTTATTGGT
>Ga0307988_1001147_pt1 | contig 15808 bp, 15 predicted proteins | sample EllFjometagen183_FD_203166 | JGI IMG/M metagenome (GOLD analysis project Ga0307988, IMG submission 203166) | Marine microbial communities from Ellis Fjord, Antarctic Ocean - #183 | ecosystem: Environmental > Aquatic > Marine > Unclassified | place: Southern Ocean | collected 2014-10-08 | reverse complement strand
TACAGTGTTCCATTTTGGTCAATATCCATTGATGGAATTCCCTGCCAGCTTCTGTGAGTTATTTGATATTTTTCAAGATTGTTTTTCTGTATTATCCCCATTTTGAACCTCCGCTATATACATTATATATATAATAAAGCAAAAACAGCCTATTTGCCCACTTTTATAAAATCAGATAAGATAATAGCAGATTGTTCGATGGGGGAATTTCATGAGAAAAAAATTATACACAAAAACAGGATCGCTTATGCTTGTTGTATTGGTTTATGCCGTTGCTTTTATTGTTGCGACAGCAGCTTTCATATCCTTTAGAAATATCGGGGTACTGATAGCTACGTTGTTAGCTGATGTTGCAGCTACCTTTATAGTGTGGGGAACAGGACTCATATTTAAAAATGCCAGTCTTTATGACCCGTATTGGAGCATTGTTCCTGTATTGGTAATACCATTTTGGGTAATTGTAAAAGGCTCTCCGGTAGGAGTACTGGATATTATGCTTATAGTAGCAATTACAATTTGGGGAATTCGACTGACTTTAAACTGGGTAATTGGATGGAAAGGGTTAAGTCATCAGGATTGGCGTTATACTATGTTAAAAGAAAAGAATCCTGATATATGGTTTATCACCAATCTTGGTGGTATTAATATGATGCCTACTATTTTTGTGTTTCTTGGGATGGTTCCTGCTTACTATATAATTAATAATTCTCAGCAATTAAATATTATTAGTATTACCGGTTTTCTAGTTTGTTTAATGGCAGCGATACTTCAATTTGTGTCAGATAGACAAATGGCGATTTTTAGAAGTAATGAGAATAACCGGGGAAATTGCATTAACACGGGGCTTTGGAAGTATTCGCGACATCCTAATTATTTAGGAGAGGTTAGTCTTTGGTGGGGAATATGGATTATACTCATGGGTAGCGCACCTGGTTATTGGATAACAGTGATAGGTCCTGTAGCAATGACGATTCTCTTTGTTTTTATTAGCATTCCTATGATGGAAAAATATGTTTTGCAAAAACGCCCGACCTACGTAGAATACAAAAAAACAGTCCCAATGCTTATTCCCAGACTTAAAAAACCCAAATAATCTGTAAATACAACTTGCAAAATGAAAATTGTCCCTAGGGATAATTTTCATTTTTTTGTCGATTTGTCCCTAGGGACAATTTTCATTTTTGGGGTTTCACGGGAGGTTTCACGAAGAGTTTGGGGAGTGTAAGTGTTTCACGAGATGTTTCACAGCGATAAGGCAAGGTTAAATTGAAGCATAGGCTTCTTGATAGTAAGTTTTATTAGGTGTATAATCATGAATAGAATTTATTTATTCGGAAGGATTTCCGGTGAGGTAAAATGAAAGATGTAATTGGAAGTATTCTTGATATAGAGAACAAAGCAAACGAAATAATTGAAGACGGCAAAAATGAAAAGAGCCGCCTTGAAGATCAATTGAAGAAGGACATCAAAAAGATGCAGGATGATATCAACGATATGGTTAAGTCAAAACTTAAGCAGCTTGATATTGAAGAAGCAAAAGATGCCAACACCAGTCTGACCAGAATTAATAAAGCAGCGGAAAAGCAATTGGTTGAAATGGAAGAATTCTACAAAGAAAACAGGGATGCCTGGGCCGATGTAGTTTTTAAAATTATAATCGGAAGTGAAGAAATTGGATCTTAGCTTATTCACATACGGAGCCCTTGCTGCAAAAGCGCGCGCATCATATGGTAAACTTCTTACAAAACAGGATTATGAAGAACTAATTGAAAAAAACAGCGTAGCAGAAATTACGAGGTATTTAAAGACCTCTACTCACTATATAGATGTTTTAAGCAATGTGGACGAACATAATATTCACAGGGGACAGCTTGAAAACATTATAAAAACCGACATAATGAAAGAATATTCTCGGTTTTTGAAGTTTACATCCGGTAATGCACGTAAATTCTTACAAAGCACCTACAAAAAATATGAAACAGAAAGCCTTAAAATTATATTCAGACGCCTTGAAACAGTGGGAAATGTGATGTCTGCAGAAGGTTTTCTACTGTTTTTAAAAGACAATGCATCACTGGATTTCCACCGTCTATTAAAATCCAAAGACAGCATGGAATTTATTAACAACCTTGAGGGAACAGAGTACTACTCGGTGCTTAAGCCATTTGCAGCACCAAATGTTAAATTGAATCTCTTTAATGTTGAAATGGTTCTTGATTTAAACTACTTTAAGTATCTTAGAAAAAATATGAAAAAATATCTTAAGGGAAATGACAAGGTACCGCTTGAAGAATCTTTTGGAATTAAAACAGATGTACTTAACCTTCTTTGGATATACAGATGTAAAAAATACTATAACCTGCCTCACGAAATAATCAATACTTATGTGCTTCCGTATAATATGGGGATTAGAAAAGAAACCCTGAGACGGCTCGTGGAAACTGATGATCTTGAAAAATTTACAGATATAGTATCAACCACAAAATATTCAGAAATTTTCCAGCGCGAAATTGACGAATTTTTTGAAGTAAATTTTGCTGAATATATGTATAATGTGCATATGAAGCTTTTTAGAAGATATCCCATGACGGTTTCCGTTGCTGTTGACTATATACATATGAAAGAGTATGAACTGTCCAATATAATTTCCATTATTGAGGGAATAAGATATGGCCTGAGACCCGATAAAATTAAAAAGTTTGTTGTCGGGTTTGGGTTTTAAGGAGAATTACAGATGCCTGTAATGAGAATGCAATTTGTAAATATAGTTGGACCACTGGAGCATTTTGATGCTTTTATTCTAAAGCACATTTTAAACCATGAGTTCGAGGTTGAAAACTCTCTTAGTGTAATTGAAAACATAAAAGGACTGATACCATATGGTGAGTTTAACCGCCACTCAGTTATTATGAGTCGCCTTGAATCTCTAAATAAAATATTTAATATTAAACCCCACGATATCAATATAGAAAATCTTATAGAAAACATTGATGGTATTACAAAAACTGCTGAGGATTTTACCGAACAACTTGAAGAATATATAGAAGCCCATAAAAAACGTCTTGACGAAAAGAAAATTACCGTTGAAAAGAACAAAAATATTCTACATAGAATGATGCCGATGCTTGATATGGATGTTGATTTAAGTTCACTTAAAATGAAGTTTATAAGCGTGCGTTTTGGCAGAATGGCTTATGAAAATTACAAACGCTTGAACGAGTCTATAAAAAGGCTTAATGTTATTGTTTATTTTATTAAGAGGGAAGATGACGATGTTTGGTTCTCGTATTATGCACCTAATACTGTTATAAATGAGGTTGATAATATATTTGCCTCACTATATTTCGAAAGAATAGATATATCTGATGCTATAGTGGGAAAGCCAAAAGAGTCTGCTGAAATACTAAGATCTGAAATTGCTGTAGCTGAAAAAGAAATGGGAGAAGAAACAAAAAGGTATGAAGAATTCATAGAAAACTCAAAACAGCAGTTTGATGAAATTTATTCATATATTTATTTTCTCTTTAAGACGATGGATATTAAAAAATATGCGGCTCATACAGAAGATTCATTCTACCTTTCCGGGTGGATTCCCGAAGGGAGCATGAATGTGCTTGAGATACAATACAGAAAAAAGGGAATATCGTTCTATTTTGAAGATGCAGACCAGATGGAAACATTAAAAAGCCCCACTTCTCTTAAAAACATTAAAATAATTAAGCCCTTTGAGTTTATTGTAAAGACATACGGTACCCCGTCTGCCAACGAGATTGACCCCACTTTATTTGTAGCGATTACATATGTTCTGATGTTCGGAATGATGTTTGGTGATGTTGGACACGGCCTTGTTTTAATGATTGCCGGAGCTATAATTTATTTCACGAAGAAAATTGATATTGCGGGAATCGGAATCATGTGCGGAGCCTCATCAATTATATTCGGATTTTTATATGGTAGTATTTTCGGAAATGAAGAAGTTATCACGCCTCTGTATGCAAATCCCATGCATAATATAATGACAATGCTTATAGCGTCGGTTGTTTTTGGTGTTGTTGTTATTATTATTGCCATGTCAATCAATATTATCAATGCCTTAAAGGCAAAGAAGTTCAAAGAGATACTTTTTGATAGAAACGGTATCACCGGCATGGTTTTCTATTTTGGGGTTATAATTTTTGCTATTGTAATGTTGTTGACGGGAAAGACAATAACTTCATATATATTTGTAATAGGATTCTTCATAGTGCCGATTATTCTCATGTTTTTAAAAGAACCGCTTCATAATTTGATGAGTGGGAAAAAAGCACTGCCCGAAAAAGAAAAAGGAACATTTTTTGTTGAGGCTTTTTTCGAGGTTTTTGAAGCGTTGCTTTCCTTTTTGAGCAATACATTGTCCTTTATAAGAATTGGGGCATTTGCTCTTAGTCATGCAGGGCTTTCTCTGGCAGTATGGTCTGTATTCCGTCTTATAGATGGTAAAATTGGGGGAATTATTGCACTTATAGTAGGCAACATACTGATAATTGTTCTTGAAGGCCTTGTCGTTGGAATCCAGGGCATGAGACTTGAATATTACGAACTGTTTTCGAGGTTTTTTAAAGGAGAGGGACGTGAATTTAAACCCACGAGAATCAGTGGTAAAAATAAATAAATAAGATATGTGGTACAGACTGCAATAATAATAGCAGCTGAACCAAATTAATACAGAAACAAATGCGGAGGTAATGCATTATGAAAGAATTATTAATAGGGGCATTGGTCCTGGTTGTACTACTGGCAGCAGCCGGTGTGGTTTACTGGAAAAGATCCGGTAATCCTAAAAAGGCCAAAACAGTTATGGGCGTAAATATGCTCCTAATATTCGGAATACTTATGACTGCAACAATAATTATGCTCACCGGAAGTAGAGCTTTGGCAGCCGAAGAAGTAGCAGTTGCAACGGCTGCATCGAGTGATGGGTTAAGATATCTTGCCGCTGCATTGTCCACTGGTCTGGCAACTATAGGAACGGGAATCGCAGTTGCGGCATCTGCGTCTGCGGCATTGGGTGCAATTAGCGAAGATGCTTCGCTACTGGGGAAAACAATAATTTTTGTTGGTCTTGCGGAAGGTATTGCAATTTATGGACTGATAGTCTCTATTTTGATACTTCCATAAAGGAATATAAGTAATGAGATTTTATCTTATCAGCGATAACGTGGATACACAAAAGGGAATGCGCCTTGCTGGAATAGAAGGTGTTGTTGTTCATGGACAAGATGATGTTCTAAAAGCCCTTGATGCATGCATTTCGGATAATACTATTGGTATTGTTCTGATAACCGAACGGCTTGCATCGTTAATACCAGCACGCATTGATGAGATGAGGCGACTTGGACATAGGCAACTTATTGTCATGGTGCCTGACAGGCATGGAACCCAAAGAGAGCCCGACTCCATAACAAAATACGTGCGAGATGCGATTGGGGTCAAAATATGAGGAAATTTAATGGATAACTTAAACCAAAATTATTCCCTAAACGAGAAATTAAAAAGCTTTACCGAAATGGCGCTTCGCGAAGCCTATCGAAAACGGAAAGAAATTTTAGAAACAACGAAAAACGAAATCAAAAGCACTTTAAATAACAAAGAAATAGAGCTCCTTGAAGAAGCGTACAGATCCATGCAGACAGGAACACTTCAGAACAGGCGGGAACTGAATGAAGCTGTATCCAAAGCTCTGGTAGATGGAAAGCGCAAAATGTTCGATAAAAGAAGAGCAATAATTGAGGACGTTTTTAAACAGGTAAAAGAAAATCTTGAAGCGTATAAAATAACAACGGCATATCCCGTTAAAATAATGAACGACATATTTAAATGCTTTAGTATCATAAACGACAGCGAGTATGAAATAGAAGCGAATGAAGATGAAGAGGATTTGTTTAAAAAACTTATTACAGAGTCTAAAATTCCTATTATATTAAAAATCAGCGAAGAAAATTTAGGCGGCGGGTTTATAATGAATGGAATAACAAAAAGAATCCGGATTGACTTCTCCTTTAAAACAGCAGAACAAGAAGCAAGGGAAAAGTTTTTAGAAATGTGCAGAATACCTATAGATGACGGAGATTTACTGGATGGACAATAATAAAGAATACAAAGGTTATATAGGCGGAATAAGCGGCCCGGTTGTTTTTGTTAAAGGAAACCCAGGTCTTAAAATGCTTGAAATGGTTCTTGTTGGCAAGAACCGACTGATTGGCGAAGTTATATCTATTGAACAAGATAAAGCAATAGTTCAGGTTTATGAAACAACTTCAGGGCTTAAGATAGGAGAGCCGGTGGAATCATCCGGGGATCCGCTTTCAGTTACTCTTGGCCCAGGAATTATTGGTGAGATTTTTGATGGAATTCAAAGACCATTGAAAAAAATTGAAGAAATAAGCGGTGCGTCAATAAAAAAGGGCCTTGATATAAAAACACTTAATGAAGAAAAGCTGTGGCAAACTAAAATACTTATTAAGGATGGGGAAACTGCTACCGGCGGACAGATAATTGCCGAAATTCAGGAAACCCCGGCAATACTGCATAAAGTAATGGTGCCGCCGGGCATAAAAGGCGTTTTTAAAAACGTGTGCGCTGATGGCGAATACACTATTTTAAAGAAGCTTGCTGTTATAGAAATAGAAAACAAAAAAGAGATAAATTTGTACATGACACAAAAATGGCCGGTAAAAAAAGCCAGACCATTTGATACCAGAAGACCTATTCACATGCCGTTAATAACCGGTCAGCGTGTTATTGATATGCTTTTCCCCATGGCTAAGGGTGGAACAGCTGCAATACCGGGCGGATTTGGAACCGGAAAAACTATGACTCAGCACCAATTTGCAAAATGGTCTGATGCAGATATAGTTGTTTATATCGGCTGTGGAGAGAGAGGTAACGAGATTGCCGATGTTCTTGAAAGTTTTCCAAATCTAAAAGACCCAAAAACCGGGAAGTCTCTGATGAACAGGACAGTTCTTATAGCAAATACATCGAATATGCCCGTTGCCGCCAGAGAAGCATCTATATATACAGGCATTACAATTGCTGAATATTACCGGGATATGGGTTATCATGTAGCCCTTATGGCAGATTCAACTTCAAGATGGGCTGAAGCGTTAAGAGAAATATCCGGTAGGCTTGAAGAGATGCCTGCAGAGGAAGGATATCCGGCATATCTTCCCTCAAGATTATCACAATTTTATGAACGGGCAGGATTTGTAAAATCACTCGGTGGAGCTGAGGGCTCAATATCAATAATAGGAGCAGTATCTCCTCAGAGCAATGACTTTTCAGAGCCGGTTACACAAAATACAAAACGGTTCACAAGATGTTTCTGGGCACTTGATAAAGCTCTTGCCTATTCCCGCCACTATCCGGCTATTAACTGGACTGAAAGCTACAGTGAATATATTGACGAACTTGCGCCATGGTATGAAGAAAACACCGACAGGTATTTTTTAACAAACAGAATCGAAATGCTCAGAATTCTTCATGAAGAAAGCCGTCTGATGGAAATTGTTAAGTTAATAGGACAGGACGTACTGCCCGATAGCCAGAAGCTTACTCTTGAAATGGCAAAAATAATAAGGCAGGGATTTCTTCAACAGAATGCGTTCCATGAAAATGATACTTTTGTTCCTGTTGAAAAGCAGTATAAAATGATGAGTATAATATTACTACTTAATAAAAAATCGCAGTTGCTAGTTAGTTCCGGAATTCCGGTATCAGTTCTTTCAGATACGGGAATATTCAATGAACTAATACAGATGAAATATACTATTCCCAATGATAATCTGGATGGGTTTGACGAGTTGGAGAAAAAAATCGATAAATTTTATAGTGATTTAAGCATTGAATACAAAAATGCTGAAAGGAGAGGCTCAAAATGAGACTGGAATACCTTGATTTACATGAAATAAAAGGTCCTTTGGTGGTTCTTGAAGGTGTTAAGAATGCATCGTATGAGGAAATGGTTGAGCTTACCCTTGTTGGAGGAGAAAAAAGAACAGGCAGAATAATCAGCATGACTGAAGAACTATGTGTAGTGCAGGTGTTTGAAGGCACTTCAGATATATCTCTTGAAAATGTGCGAACACACCTAACCGGGCACACTTTGCAGCTTTCCCTTTCCGGTGAAATTCTGGGAAGGATTTTTGATGGAAAAGGTTCGCCTCTTGATGGACTGGGAGAGATATATCCGGATATGAAGGCGGATATTAACGGGCTTCCAATTAATCCAGTATCAAGAAAATACCCAAAGAATTATATTCAGACGGGAATATCTTCAATTGATGGTCTTGCAACATTGATAAGAGGGCAGAAACTTCCGATATTTTCCGGAAGCGGTCTTCCCCACAACGAACTGGCAGTACAGATTGTCAGGCAAGCAAGAATAACAGATACGAAAAACGCAAAATTTGCAATTATTTTTGCAGCAATCGGCGTAAAAAGCGATGTTGCGGATTATTTTACTAAAAGTTTCAAAGAAAGTGGAGTTCTCGAAAAAGTTGTAATGTTTTTAAATCTTGCCGATGATCCGGTGGTTGAAAGAATAACTACGCCAAGATGTGCCCTTACGGCAGCTGAATATCTTGCCTTTGAAAAAGGAATGCATGTTTTAGTCATTATGACTGATATGACTTCATATGCCGAAGCACTAAGGGAAATATCCTCATCAATGGAAGAGATTCCAAGCAGAAAGGGATTCCCGGGATATTTGTACAGTGATCTTGCGTCAATGTATGAACGAGCCGGAATCATAGAAGGTAAAAAGGGCTCTATAACGCAGATTCCCATACTTACTATGCCAAACGATGATATTACTCATCCGGTGCCGGATTTAACAGCATATATAACCGAGGGCCAGTTGGTTTTGGACAGAGAACTTACTCAGCGCGCAATATATCCACCGGTAAGCATATTAATGTCGCTGTCGAGAATCATGAAGGACAGTATTGGCGAGGGGTTTACAAGAGAAGACCACCCCGATATCGCTAATCAGCTTTTTGCCTCCTATGCCAGGGTTCAGGAGGTCAGAGCCCTTGCATCAGTAATAGGTGAAGACGAATTGAGTGCTGTGGATAAAAAGTTCATTGATTATGGTAAAGCTTTTGAGGAAAAATTCCTTAAGCAACTGCAGGATGAAAATAGAGACATGGAAAAAACCCTTGATATGGGATGGGCTTTGATTTCTTATCTGCCGGAAAAGGAACTTGACAGGCTTTCACCCGAACTGATTGAAAAATACTATAAAAAAGAAGAAGGCGGCGGATTTTAAATGATTACGGGGATGTCTCCCACAAAAGGTAACCTTATAAAAGCAAGAAATACTCTGGCGCTATCAAGCCAGGGCTATGAATTGCTGGATAAAAAAAGAAGCATTCTGACAATGGAAATGATGTCACTGATTGATAGGGCAAAGCTGGTTCAGTCCCGCATTGATTCTACCTTTAAAGATGCTTACTATGCATTGCAGACAGCAAATATCACTCTTGGAATCAGCAATGTGGAACAGCTTGGATATACATTCCAGGAAGATGACTCTGTCTCAATAAGGTTTCGCAGCATAATGGGAGTTGAACTCCCTATGGTAGACTTCAAAAAAAAACAAATTGAGCCAAGTTATGGATTTTCAAGAACAAGTTCAGCGCTTGATGAAGCTTGTGAAAAATTCAATGAAGTTAAAACGCTGACAGCTGAACTTGCAGAAGTCGAAAATTCAGTTTACCGTCTAGCTGTTAATGTAATAAAAACTAAAAAGCGTGCAAATGCGCTTAAAAACATAATTATTCCCCGTTACAATGAAATTGTAAAATATATCCAGGACTATCTTGAGGAGAAAGAGCGTGAAGACTTCTCCCGCCTGAAAGTAATAAAAGCTCGTAAAAACGCATAAAACAGCCAAGTCTGGTCGGGACACTTGACTGACTGGTTTGCCATCTAATCATAATGGCCAAAGCTTAATCGCAAAAAAATACATTTAATATAAATTAGTAACCATATACTGCTGTAGTTCCTGCATCTTGATTTAGATCAAGTAGTATTTGTTCAGCGCCAGATTTTTTTGCACTCTCATTATAGTTACTTATGTAGTCATCAATATCAATACTATCCATTTCTAATAAATATCTATACATGAATGAGCCAAAGGTTCTTTGAACACTCTTATAATTTGGATGGGGCAGGAACCATGAGTCAGAAAAAAGCATATTTTTGTTTATAAGGTTGTTATATTCTTCAATACGCGATTTTGAAACTGTAAGATATTGTTCACTGAAGTAATTACTGTCAATTTCAGCTCCGACGGTGTTTAACATATCATGGTTTAATCCGGTCAACCATAGATTTTTCTCGTAAAAATCAGAGCCCTGTGAATCACCAGATTCATAAAAATGATTAATTGTATTCCCGTTTAAACTAAAATTCTTGTCTGGTAAACCAAAAGTTCCAAGTGCCATTCCGTTAATATCTGACAGGAATACATTTACAAAAGCATTTATTACAGAATCCGGAGATTCCGTATTGGAGGTCAAAACGAAACACTTTTGAGGTTTGAGTGCAATAACACTATATTCTTTAGAGTAACGGAAAGAGTAAACAGTTTCCCATTCTGAATAATTAAAATCCGAACCGGTGAAATTTGAAAAATCATAGAAGTTACCGAATCTTTCACTCTCTCGAAAACTCCAGTCCTGACTAATATGTAGAATTCCTGCATCATTAAGTGCTTTTATATATATAAGGGAATCCTTCATGCCAGGTTTTAACGCAGCATCTTCATAGGCGCCTGTTGTATAGTCAAAAGAAATAGAACATGCAGTATAATTAGAGAGATAGCAGTCATTTGCCAGAAAAATATCATTAAACATACGAGCGCCTGTACGTTGATTAATGTTCATGCCATATTCGTCATGTTCCCCATTGCCATTTGGATCGTTAAAGGCAAAAGCTTTTGAAACTTCAAATAATTCATCAAGAGTTTGGGGAATATCATAATTAATAGCCTCAAGCCAGTCAGATTTTAAATACCTCATTGCGATTCCCTCCGGACTGCTAACAGAAATTGCCCAGGTTTGTCCATCGGCAAAATTAAATGCACTTTTCATTGATTCCGGAAGAGCATTAAAGGCGCTATTATCAGATAGAAATTCATCAAGGGGAAGTATAAGTCCTTCACTTTTCAAACTTCCGAGATTAGGAAAGTCAGAAATATTAAGCTCTATCAAGCCGGAAATATCACCGTCTTTTATAGCCTGAGGATAATAAGTTGAAGTGGCTATTGCAGACTGGTGAAGCGGTGATATGTTATGTATTTTTACCAAGACACCATAATTTTCATTAATAAATGTTTCCCAGTCTTCCTGACCGTTGAAAGTCACAAAATTGCCAACAGGTGGCCTATAAATATTTATAACAAATGACTCTGGAAGAGGTGCAATAGAAGAAATTCCATTTTCCGGTATGGTTTCGGATTGCCCCGAGCAAGACACGCATACTGTGAAAAACAGAGATAATGATATTAAAATTGAAATCGCTTTTTTCATATTTTACTACCCCCAATACTAGTATATTGTAAAGTATATGTAATATAAAGAAAAGCAGTAAGTTCTATAACCTTCTTTTTTTAACCTCAATTGTCACATTGAGAGACTATTTAGATATACTTCTGACATAATCAATAAAATACTTAAAGTTTTCATAGGGCACATCAGGTGGAACAGTATGATCAAGCATTGGAATATATCCCCCATGGGATAACATAAACGGCACCTTTAAATCTAGTTCTTTTTTCACAGCTTCTTTGTTTATTGCCAGAGTTTTTTTATCCAATCCACCGAGTATTACAAAGGAATTCCCATATTCTTTACGTAATTCAACAATATCCATTCCGGCCTGCACTTCAAAAGGAAAAAACCCGTTTGCACCACAGTCCAGATATATAGGAAGCATTTTTGAACAATCGCCGTCGGTGTCTACTACTATGCCGGGAATACCTTGTTGTTTCATGACAGAGATGATGTCTTTTAAATATGGAGCCATAAATTCATTAAAAGCAGATGGTGAGATCAAGGGTCCGTTTGAATAACAGATATCTTCCCATATCATAACGAAATCAGGAATTGTATCAGAGCATACTTTTTGTATAAAACCAGTGTAAAAAGTTTTCCAATGTTGCATCATTTCATGAATAAATTCCGGTTCATCAAACAAAGCATACATGAGTTCTTCATCTCCCATAAGATTTCGCAAATATCCAAATGGCCCTATAATATACATTCCGAGGACATAGTCGCGGGAAGAATATTCACTAAGCAGATCCATCCAGTTATCAGGAAAACGACCGGTACTTGAAAAATCCAAACGAGTTTTAATCTTGTTGATAAAATCACTTCTTTTTTTAACAGGGAACTCTAAAAACTGAGGCATTGAAGTTTCGGGATTCTTCTTTCGTTCTTTCTTTGTTATCCCATATCTGTCAATTTTAGTGACATTGATACCATCATCACCAAGCGCAACCTCCTCAAACATTGGAAAGTAAGGATTGCCAGTCCATCCACCCTTAATTGGGAGCCATTTAATCTTATCCATACCAAAAAAATCAGGGAATTTTACACCGGCAGGCTTATCAAAACCCTCTGATTTCCATCGTTGTATTGTTGCACCCCAGGCACCGGGGGTTTCCCAGTAAAAGGGTCTGTCTGTATCTTCAAACTTAAAAGTAGCTAAAAAGCGTTCTCTAGAATTCATGTTTACTTCCTTTAAAAATCTATTTTATTTATTTTACCTCATAAATATAGAATCAACAATTATTAAAAACTTAAAAGATAAAGTTATGGTAAAATTTTACTATCGGAGGAATAATATGAAAAAGTATTTTAATGACGCCAGAGATAAGTTTTTTAACAAAACCCCCCGGGGGGTTATATTAAAAATTAGTGATTTAGAGCAATAAAAAACCGCCCGGCTGTGTGCATGACGGTTTTTTAGAATCATTTTTTAGGACCTTTGTATTGGCTGGGGAAAAGCGATAGGAGAACGCTTACAAAAGTCTTGCTATCAAAGCCCGATTTCATTATGTAATTAAATTTGCCACCCGGACATTTCACTAAAAGTGATGGTGGAACATTTGTAGTTGTATCGTCGTATGAATATCCAACAGTACTTCTTGTGAACTTAATCTTTTCAACAGTGTTGTTTCTTATTGAAAAGTTGTTCGGGTGTTCAGATAAAATCTGGTCCGGGTTCATTTTCCAATAACGGTCACAAAACGTATTTCCGGATTTCATCATTGCTGCTGTTCTCTAAAGTAGCTTTTCGCCTTTTACGCTTTCTTTAACTTCAGCAACATGTTGATTCATCATTTTATTATCTACCATTGCTGTAATAATAGAGTCATCTAAGAAGATTAGTGTGCATCCCTTTTGTGAGACGAGACCCTTTTTGTATGATGCAGGCATAATATATCTATATGCAAATTCGCGCTGTGGCTGTTGTGTAGGAACAGGCTCAGGGGTAACGGTAGTGCCGGGAATAACCGCTATTGGGGTCCCGCATTTGTTACAAAATTTGGCCCCGGGATTTAAAGTTGTCCCGCAGTTTATGCAAAAACTATTACTCATTGTTACTCCCTTTAGAAACTATTATACCAGCCCATCATTCCGAAACCTAAGCTTGCCATTAAAATCGCCAATCCAATGGAAAGTACGATTGAAATCAAAATTAGTATCAGAATTGCTATTGCAAGGTGCTTTTTATTAATATTTACAGAATCACTGAAGCTCCAAACTAGAAGCATTATCAGGTTTACAATAGGAATTGCTAAAATAATAAACGTTCCGATATATGCGCCTATACTAAGAGGCTTAATAAGGTTGTCTCTGTTATTATACTGAGTATTCTTATTGGTATTAACGACTGGTGCCGGTTGTGGGGGAGGCGGAGGTGCCGGCTGAGCTTTTGGTGGCTCGATTGGTTCAGGAGTTGGGGCTTGCTGAGCTTCCGATTCAACTGCCTGTACGATTGGTTCTGCCGGTTCGGTTTTTGCGCCGCATCCTGCACAGAATTTTGAGTTTTCAGGAATATCTTTTCCACATTGTTCACAAAACATGCTAAGTCTCCTTCGAAGTTGTATTTTACTATAAATATTATATTCCACACATGAGACAATTACAAATGGATTGGTAAAGACATAAAAACCGCAGAACATTATCGATATATGTATTATATAATATAATATATAAAAATTGATTGTTGGGGGAAACAATGAACAAAGTTATAATTTCTAAAAAAGAACGCTCATATCTGAGGGAACTCGCAAAAAGACAACTTGAATATTCTAAGCTTCCTATAATGGAAGAACGAACCAAGCACTGGTATGCAAATAATGGGCTTAAAAGTGAAAAGCCAATAGTGGTTATTGAACACGGCCCATTCAGAGAAGAATTATTCCCCGGGCTATTTTGTAAATCTGAAGCGGCAATAGCTATTGAAAAAGAAATACTTTCACACACAGTTAATTATGAAATGATAAATGATGATAAAGTTGTACCGGATTATTTCCCAATATATCGTAAAATCAATATGAAAGAATTAGATCAGGACAGGGTAGTTCATCGTGCAAAAGACACCAAGGGAAGAGAGCTCGGATATAGCTTTGAACATCCTATCATGGATTTAAAAAGTGATTTCAAAAAGCTTAAAAAATCAGTTTACAGTTATGATGACGAAGGAACAAAAGAGTACTACTTGTTCATGCAGGATTTACTCGGAGATATTCTTGATGTGAAAATTGCTAATAACACATTACTGTGGTTTATGTCATTTACCGCAAGAGCAGTTAACATAATGGGGCTTGAACGGCTGATGTATTCTATTCTTGATTATCCGGAAGAAACGATTAAGCTTTTTGATTTTATACTTGAGGACTCCTTTGAGTATATGAACTGGCAGGAAAAGAATGGATTGCTGACCCTTGATAATGGTAATAACAGAGCCGGTGCCGGAAGTTATGGGTTTACAGACGAGTTGCCAACAGACGAATTTCAAAAAACAGGCAATATAACTACTAAAGATATATGGGGGAATATGAATTCTCAGGAAAGTGTTGGGTTATCCCCGGCCATGTATGAGGAATTTATTTTTCCAATATTTAAGAAAGCCGCTGAACGCTTTGGACTTATTTATTACGGGTGCTGTGAGCCGGTTCATGAAATTTGGGAATCGTGTGTCAGCACGCTTGCAAATCTAAGAAAAGTTTCAATATCACCATGGTGTGATGAAGATTATATGGGTGAAGTATTGCGGGGTACAAATATAATTTATTCCCGAAAACCAAGTCCAAACTATCTGGGAGTGGGCTCTTTTGATGAAGCTGCCTTTACAGAACATATGAAAAAGACAATGGTTGCGGCAAGAGGGTGTCACACAGAGATTATATTCCGAGATATTTATACGCTTACAGATGATAATACAAAAGCAGGCAAAGTAGTAAAAATTGTAAGACATTTGATAGAAGATATGTGGAATTGAACTACCCGCCAATGAATTGGCAGGATTCCTGGTCGATAGACCTACCGTGGTCTAAGCTTACCCAGGCTACCTCCGCTGTCCCTACGGTTCTTTTCTTACCCGACAGAAGAAACAGTCCTTCTGTCAGGATATTTATACTGGCATTTTTGTCCCTGTCATGGTGTGAACAGCACACAGGGCATTCCCACTCCCTTACGTTAAGTTCCTTGGCTTCTTTAATCTGATTTCCGCATTGTGAACAGATCTGGGT
>Ga0307988_1001145_pt1 | contig 15815 bp, 14 predicted proteins | sample EllFjometagen183_FD_203166 | JGI IMG/M metagenome (GOLD analysis project Ga0307988, IMG submission 203166) | Marine microbial communities from Ellis Fjord, Antarctic Ocean - #183 | ecosystem: Environmental > Aquatic > Marine > Unclassified | place: Southern Ocean | collected 2014-10-08 | reverse complement strand
TACGTTTAGCCTTAAAAATCACCTAAAACAAACTTTTTGAAATAATGAGGACACTGATTTTATTTAAAAAACGAAATCTATGGATTTTACTTTTGCAAAGTGGAAGTTACTTTTTCAATTGACCTCTTCTGAAATCACTAGTCAGATTTATTTATAAGTTTTTGAATATTTTTATAGAACATTGGAATATCTGAGTATAAAGACATTTTATAGGTTTTTATTTCGTTTAGGAGATCAGTAATAAAAATAAATTTACTGCCTGCAACCTCATCTATATTTGTATGTATGGTGGTTGGAAAGAGTTGCTGAAGAATCTGTGCCGGGTGGGTTTCCTTGTATTCGGTGAGGTTTTTATCTAAATTATCCAATAACACAATATTTTCTAAACGTGTTTCTTCAGGACGGGTGCTGTTAATGTCTTCCATGAAAAAGTATGTTTCGTTTTCATAGTGAGCAGCTTCGTGTAGAAGATTGAGCTCAGGATAGTATCTAGTGATTGACTTAGCGCCTATTTTTACTAGTGATGATAATGAGGAGGGATGATATCCATTTTCATCTTTATATAGAAATGTTATATCGTCAGACACCATTTTACCACCATGAACAGGCACTGAGAGTGCTGCTGCTGATTTCCCGCTACTACCAGTACCAGTTAATAGCACAGAATTTTCACCTATTGACACACAGCCTGCCTTAATACGGTAAAATCCCATGTTCTCAAGCATTGCGCCAAGTGGATGCAAGAAAAACAATTGTATGTTAGCATATTCAAAATCGAGGGGCATATCAGACAGGCAGACAATTAATTCGTTTTTCATGTAATCAAACCACACACCGGCAATATCTCGGTAGATATACCAAAGCTGACTTTCGTATGAAAAAATATCCAAACGAATTTCAATTCCAAAATCTAATACAAGTGATTTTATTTTTTTTGCAGTTTTAGGAATAGGTGGGATATCAGTCTGTGTAGAATTACAAATTGTTGTTTTTATATCACAACTTTCTTCATAATCATGAATATAGACAGCATTTATATATTTTTTAATACCATCTTGAAAAACTGTATTATTGCCTTCTACGCTGATTATTATGTCATTCCATGAATACATTCAACACAAATCCTAATTTTATCTATCTATAATTATACTAAAATACTATAGACCGGGTAAAGTACAAAATTATCCTACGGATAAATTGTAATAAGTAACAATATATCTTTAGGATGATTGTTCTATTTTAGGTGCCTTTACGGCTTTTAGCACGCTGCCCACTGTTAAGAATTTTTTTCCTCATTCTAATGTTCTGAGGTGTTATTTCAACAAGTTCATCATCAGAGATGAACTCAAGTGACTGCTCAAGGCTGAGCGTTTTGATATTGTTTAATTTCATTGCTTCGTCTGAACCTGATGCCCTTACATTGGTAAGCTGCTTTTGCTTGCATACATTAATATCGATATCTTCTGCTTTAGCGTTCTCTCCAACAATCATACCTGAATATACTTTTATTCTGGCATCAATAAATATAATACCTCGTTTTGTCGCATAAAATAAACCGTAAATAGTTGATTCGCCTGGTTCAAAAGCAACCATTGATCCACGAGGACGTTTAATTATTTCGGGTTTCATTGGTTCAAAATCATCAAAGGTGTGGTTCATTATACCAGTGCCTTTTGTGTCTGTGAGCATTTCTGAATAATATCCAATAAGATTTTTAGCAGGAATTTTGAATTCAAGTCGTGTTGAACCTTGAACACCATGTTCCATTGAGAGCATTTCGCCCTTACGAGCTCCAACTTTTTTCATTACACTACCAACATGCTCTTCAGGAACATCGATAATAAGATATTCAACAGGTTCATACTTTTGACCATCAACATCTTTAATTACAACAGCAGGTCGTGAAACCTGAAATTCATAACCTTCACGACGCATAGTTTCAATTAGTATTGAAAGGTGTAGTTCACCACGTCCAAGAACCTTAAATGAATCTGTTGAGTCAGTATCTTCAATATGAAGGCTGACGTTGATTTCAAGTTCTTTATAGAGACGGTTACGCAAATGACGTGAGGTAACAAATTTGCCTTCTTTACCGGCAAGTGGGCTATTATTTACACTGAAAATCATTGAAATAGTTGGTTCATCGATATCTACAAAATCAATTGGATCGGGATTTTCAATATCACATAGAGAATCACCGATATGTATTTCAGGTATACCTGATAATGCAATTATTTCACCCATAGAAGCTGTTTGAGTTTCAACTCTTTTTAAACCGTCAAATGTATATAGTTTAACTACTTTTGATTTGATTATTTGGCCATCTACTTTGCATAATGCAATTGATTCGTTTTCTGAAACATGTCCTCTGGAAATCCTGCCGATTCCTATTCTACCAAGATAATTATCATAACCTATGCTGGAGACCAGACACTGGAAATCACCATCAAAGTCTCCTTCGGGGGCGGGGATACTTTTTACAATTGCATCAAGAAGAGGTTTAACTGATTCTGGTTTATCATCTAAATTGTTAAGCGCATAACCTTCTTTGGCTGAAGCAAAAATTATTGGGAAATCCAGTTGGTCATCTTCAATATTCAAACTTATAAATAAATCAAGTATTTCATCGTATACATCATTCGCTCGGGCATCCGGACGGTCAACTTTATTAATAACTACTATAGGGACTAGATTTAATTGCATTGCTTTACGTAGAACAAAACGAGTCTGAGGCATAGGGCCTTCAAACGCATCAACAAGCAGTAGAACACCGTCTACCATTTTTAATACACGTTCAACTTCGCCACCAAAATCCGCATGACCCGGAGTGTCTATTATATTGATTTTTACATCGTTGTAATTAATAGCTGTATTCTTAGAAAAAATGGTTATTCCACGTTCTCGCTCGAGATCGTTTGAGTCCATTACTCTTTCAGATATATGCTGATTAGACCTGAAAATCCCGCTCTGCTTCAGTAATTCGTCAACCAACGTGGTTTTTCCATGGTCTACATGGGCTATTATCGCTATATTCCTGATATCTTCTCTTTTTGCCAAAATGCTCTCCGTTCTCTTCTATATACCCCGACAAGTATAAACAAATACCTTGTAATTGGCAACTATTATACGTAAAAGGCAGAAAGTGGCGCTTTAAACGCATTTTGGAAGCTTTAATACCTGTAAACTCCAGATATGTGTTAAAAAAGTGGAAAAACAGCGGAGGGATGATTTTCCGATTTAGGGCAAAGGCAAGAGGGATGATTACACAAGTGTTTTTATGAAAGAACGTGCAGCAATGGATAGTGGGGTATTTTTTAAATAAACAATGCCTGCATTACGGGATGAAATAGGTGGATTAATTTTTAACTCATATAGTTTTCCGCTTTTGAGATCTTCCTCTACAAAGTTTTTTATTACACATGAAATACCCATTCCTATCTTGGCGAATTCAACCAGTAGATCTACATTGCCGAGCTCTAGGGCAGGCTCTATAGAGCAGTTGTTTTGAGTGAAATAACAATCTAGATATAGCCGAGTATTACTTAGCTGCTCAAGAAGGAGTACCGGATAGTGTGAGAGTTCGTCAGGACTGATTGGTCTATCGGCCAGGAACTTGTATTTATCATTGCAAACAAAGCAATCCTGAAGTTTTATACCTGGAGTAATTATTAGCTCATCATCCTTTATAGGTAGATTAACAATGCCGATATCTGCTTGTCCGCTTTTTAGCAATTCAATAGTGCGGAGACTTGTTGGATTAGTCACGGAGATTTTTATGTCTGGAAATTTTCTATTAAAGGATTCAAGGTAGGGCATCAGATAGTGTTTGCATAATGTGTCACTTATACTAATGCGTATTTCTCCTGTTTCCATATTCTGTATGTCTTTGATTCTTTTTTCTGCGGTATCAATGAAATTAAGTGCCTTTTCAACATACTCGAATAAAATTTTACCTTCTGTAGTCAATGTTACTCCTTTTGATGTGCGAAAGAGTACAGAGGTTTCCATAATAATTTCCAGTTGCTTTACTGACCTGCTTGCTGCTGGCTGAGTAATATGCAGTTTTTCAGCTGCTTTGGATATGCTGCCGGTTAGTGCTGCGTAATAAAATGCTTTGTAATGTTCTATACTTATCATATAACAATTCCTTATACCAAATATAAATAATATGCATTTCAATTATATCATAATATCTTATAAAATATGAGTATATTGAAAGGGGTACCCATGATTAATATAGGTATAAACGGTTTTGGAAGGATCGGTCGGCATGTATTCAAAATTATCAGTCAGAAGTACAGCGGGGTGATGAGAGTTGTTGCAATAAATGATATTGCAGACACAGAGACGTTGGTTCATCTGTTGAAGTATGACTCAACATATGGACAGTTTGAAGGGTTGACTGATATCACTGAAAACTCATTTAAACTTAACGGGAAAGAAATTGCAGTTTTCAATGGGAATTTACCGGAGAGAATTCCATGGGAAACCCAAGACATCGATATTGTTATTGAATCGACTCCAATTTTCAGAGACAAAAAAAGTTGTATGGGACATATTTCACGCGGTGTTAAGAAGGTAATTATTTCTTCGCCGTCAAAGAATGCAGATGCAACATTGGTATTAGGAGTGAATGAAGAGACATATGAGGCTGCGGTCCATACGGTGGTTTCTAATGCTTCGTGTACAACCAATGCACTGGCTCCTATTGTGAAAGTAATTGATGATGAACTGGGAATGGTAAAAGGAATGATGACAACTATCCACTCCTACACCAGTGATCAAAGTATTTTGGATTATCACCACAAAGACATGCGCCGGACAAGAGCAGCAGCACAAAATATTATTCCCACCACCACTGGCGCGGCAACAGCCATTGGCAAAGTATTTCCTCACTTAAATGGAAAGCTGACCGGGATGTCTGTGCGAGTGCCAACTCCTACAGTTTCTTTGATTGATTTCACTGCAATAGTTAGAGAAAAGACTTCAGCTGCGTATGTAAATGAACTCTTTAAAAGAATTGCGGCTGAAGATGTACATGGAGTGGTTGGTTATTCTGAAGAAAAACTTGTATCGAGTGATTATAAAGGCAGTACTTATTCAACAGTTATTGATGCAGTTTCTACAGAAGTTCTGGACGAAAATATGGTAAAGATAGTGGCATGGTATGACAACGAATGGGGATATTCAACACGGCTGGCAGATATGACAGCTTATATAGCGGAATCGCTTAGGGAGTTAAAAGATGATTAAAACTATGACTCATGAAGAATTTAAAAGTATTTTAGAAAAGCCATATGGAAGCTATTACACAGGTAGATGGGCATATATCAGTGAAGTAATCGGATTGATTGAAGAAATTAAACCAAAGTCTGTTCTGGAATTAGGTCCGTCAATGCATCCTGTAGTTAAAGAATCAGATATTATTATTAAACCAGGAGATGATAAATGGGGAGAACCTGAAAACTGGGAGGGCAGCAAATATTATCATGATGCTGTTGTTACACCATGGGCAAAAAAGGAAAAGTCTTATAATCTGTTTCTAGCACTTCAGGTATGGGAGCACCTGGATAATAAACAGGCATTGGTATTCAGAGAGGCTAGGAGGGTTTCGAAACATATGATTTTGAGTTTTCCATATAAGTGGGATTGCCTGAATGAAGGAGAACAATATAGATCACATCATATGATAGATGAGGAAATTATAGAGGATTGGACAATGGGAATCAAACCAGATAAAGTCATTAATATTCCAAGAACCGGTGAACGCACAAGTAAAGGGCCAAGAATCATTTATTACTGGAAAAATTATTAGGATAGACCATAAAAAGTAGAATAGCAAAGGAGGGATGATTTTCCACTTTTAACTATAATTAAACTATACGACATATGAGATTGACAGTGGATTGTGTTTAGGATAATCTTTTTCTATGAGAAGAAACATTGAAATAGTAAAATTCGAAAACAAGTATGCTGAGGATGCAGCAAAATTGGCCAAGGATTGTTATCTAGAGGAGTGTAAGCATGTTCCTGAACTGCCTTTAGAAGTTGATATTCCTAATCCTTCTAGATATGTGGAAAATGGACTTGGAGTTGCAGCTTTAATAGATAGTAAGTTGGTTGGTTTCTTTTGTTGTCTTACGCCATGGAACAATCATTTTGGAACATCAAAAGGTACTTATGTTCCTGTTGAAGCACATGGTTCGGTTTTGGATGACAGAAAAAGAATATACTCCCGTTTATATGAAGAGGCCGCAAATATATGGGTTAAAAACGGAATTCTATCTCATGCAGTTGGTGTTTACGCTCATGATCAAGAAGCGGTTACTAGCTTTTTCTGGAATGGTTTTGGAATGAGAACTATTGATGCTGTGAGGTCGCTGGAATCAATTGGGGAAAATCTTCCGGCAGGCAATATTACTTTTAAGGAGTTGGAAAAAGATCGTTATGGTGAAATTCACCCTCTGCGCAGTGGTATTATCAGCCACCTTAATAAAAGCCCAATGTTTATGCCTCATCGGCAGGATAGCAAAGATCAATTCTTGAAGTATATTTCAAAGAGTGAAAGAAGATATTTTGTAGCTGAAGATCTTGGTGAAGTTATTGCATATATTAAATTAACCGAAAGTGGAGAAAGCTTTGTTGGAGATGATGAAAGCATGGTGAATATACAGGGTGCTTTTATGAAAGAAGAATATCGTGGAAGCGGTGTATACTCAAATTTGCTTTCATATATGATTGAACAATTGAAAAATGAAAAATATACCCGGCTTGGAGTGGACTGCGAAAGTTTTAACCCGACAGCAAGGGGATTTTGGCTTAAATACTTTTCCCCATATATATTCGGTTTGACTAGAAGAATTGACGAAAGGATATCGGCTTTTTATGAATGACATTGATATTATTTGCGTCAGTGATAATCCGAAGTATCTTGAAAGGGCTATCAAATACAATTGCGAGAGATGACCGCTTGATGACAATATCTATGACGACTGTATACGCAACAGTATAAAAGCTGAGAACGGACTTCCAAGATGGTACCTTATGCTCAGAGGTGCAGATATAATAGGAAGTTATGGTCTTATAATGAATGATTTCATTAGCCGACAGGACCTTTGGCCTTGGTTTGCAGCTTTATATGTTGAAAAATCAGAACGAGGAAACAATTTAGGAGCTAAACTTCTGGAACACGGTAGAAAAGAAGCCGGGCGGCTTGGATTTGCCAGGATTTATCTATGTACAGAGCACATTGATTATTATGAAAAATATAGTTGGAAGAAAATAGGAGAGGGTTTTCATCCCTGGCATGAGTCATCCTCAATCTATGATTCCAAGACAATCTAGTGTTTTAATAGCTTCTTGCGAATTACCATAAGGGGGTAAAAATGTATAGTAGAAATATTGAAATGGCTATTAGAAGGTGATCCGGCAATCCGATATCAAACTCTTCGCGATTTAACTGATGCTTCAAAAGAAGAAATTGAAAATGAATGCAAAAAAATCGAAAGAAAAGGATGGGGCTTAAGTTATTTGGAAAAGGCAAATTCCTCAGGAGGTTGGGCTTTGCAGTATTACCAACCCAAGTGGATAAGTACACACTATACATTGTTGGAGCTAAAAAATCTGGGAATCGTTCCTGGGTATCCTATAATTAGTAAAGGCCTTGATCAGGCATTTGCTTTGCCGGTAGGATTGGATGGCGGTTTAAATATCGGTGTTACAATCCAATATAGTGATGTTTGTGTAAATGGAATGATACTTAATTTTGCATCATATTTTCAATGCAATGAAAAGAATCTAATTTCTATAGTAGATTTTCTACTTAAAACTCAAATGTATGATGGGGGATGGAACTGCCGTTATTGTCGTGAGGGAGCAAAACATTCATCGTTACATACTACAATATGTGTACTTGAAGGATTACATGAATTTTTAAAGAATAGTTATACATATGAAAAGAAAAGAATTATTAAGGTTATGTCTGATGCACATGAGTTTATGATGCTTCACAGACTATATAAATCAGACCACACCGGAGAAATTATAAACAAAAAGATGACTATGCTTTCATATCCGTCTCGCTGGAGATATGATGTTCTGAGGGCTATGGATTATCTTCGTGATGCGGGAGTGAAATATGATGCTAGGATGGATGATACTGTTAAATTAATTTTGTCTAAAAGACGTAGTGATGGTACATGGCCGGTTCAGGCAAAACATGCAGGTAAGGTACATTTTGATATGGAAAAAACCGGTGGTCCAAGCAGGTGGAATACTCTAAGAGTTCTAAGAATCTTGAAATATTATGACATTAATGCTTAAAAGATATAAAATACTTTCGGAGGTATTTCGATGAAACCTATTAATATAAATGTAGCTGAAACAATTATTGATCCATTTTGGGATCCCCAAATCAGTTCTCTTGATAAGTGGAAAGTTGAAAAGGGAAGTGCAAATAAAATTTTAGTAGAACAAACATGGTGTATGGTTTCATTTAAGTGGTTGAATTCACCCCTGAACAAAAAAGCGTTATCTTTAAGCCGTGAATATCAGAATATGTCAGTTAAAAACGTAGATAGATTAATTATATCGGCAGCACTAACAAGTGGGATAGTTATGAGTGTCGTAGTTTCTGATAAGCAGGAAACCAAGATAGAAAAATTCATTTGCTCAGATAATAAAAAACATGAGTATGAAATTGATATATCTGAGCTCTCCCATATTGCGGATATAAAAATTGAAATAGCTTCTAGTGATAGTAATGATGGAAGCGGTTGGATTAACTGGATTGGACTTTCTGACAGTAATCTCCTTAAAGAGTTTTTGAATTCCGATAGTTTAGATGAAAATTCATGGGAAAAACATTTACAGCCTAAAGGTTTCGAACCTTCATTTGAGCCTTCCTATGGAATTTTATTGGATAATGATGATATTGAGATTCTGCGACAAATGACCAATGACATTGATGCAGATGAAAATCCATTTAATAAAATTAAGTCATATAGCAGACTTGAAAATCCAGAGTCACATATTAAGGAATACATAAATTTTCTGCAGGACACTAGGTATAATAGAGAGCGTGACGAAAATAATTATCTGCTAAAAAAAGGGGAGAACGCAGCAGTTGCAGGAATTATTCAAAAAGATCCGGTATTGCTCAGGCTGGCTGCACGATATGCTCTTACTATAGCATCATGCGAAACCTGGGATGATGGATTTTTATGTGGCTTTTCGACAAGTTCATTTAATCACAGGTGTTTTGTACAGTCTTTGTGTCTGTATGAATGCGCATTTATACTGGATATTGCAGGTGAATTTTTCACAGAAGTCGGAAGAGATTTTGTGTTGAGAAAAATGGCAGAAGAAGGCATAGGATCCATTAATTTCAATACTTGGAAATATGAGTACATTTTCCACTGTAACCAGATGGCTTGGTTTAGTCCCGGTAGAATGTACGGATATGCAGTTCTATTAAAGCATTATCCAAGAATTGAACCATATATGGAAATTGCTCTACAAGATGTTATAGAAAATATTAATAACACAATTGAAGACGATGGGGGATATGTAGAAGGGCCCGGCTATTTTACATGTGTAAGTAAAGATGCACTCATGGCTTTATACATTTATGCTAGAGTGAAGAAAATTAATATTGAGGAATTAATACCATCCGTTATGAATAAGACGGTTGATTTTGGTGAAATTTTAGAGTCTACGGATAAATTATATGATTTCATTTCTATATGTGATTCGGGATTAAGAATAAAATCTTCATTCATAAACCTATATAAAGTTCATCTAGCTTTTATGGCATTCTTTTTTCCTGACAGCGTTTGGCCTTCGATATTTCATAAGCATATTGATAACTACGGGCTTGGAGACAATCCACTAGCATGGATTTTTTATAACAAAATAAGCAGTAAAAAAGTTTTTAAGAGAAAAGCTTTTATGCAATTGGAAATAACCGGACACACCTCATCATACAGATTTGGTAGTAATGGTATTTCTAAAATTCTGGTTATCGGCAATAAAGCTGGTGCAGGCCATACTCACATGGATAAGGGAAGTTTTATTTATGAGTATGGTGGAGAAACCTTTTTGATGGATCCGGGTATATGTCCATATGATAATCCTATTAGCTTAGAGTTAAAAGAACCGGATAGACACAATATGCTTGTGCCTTTTGGTGGAGAAAATATATCAAGGCCAAAGAACCCACTGATGTGTGAAGTTATACCGAAAGCATATGGAGATGAGAAGATTTTTTCTGCAAATATTGATTTGACCAAAACATGGACTGTTAGTTATCTGAAATGGATTAGAAAAATTGACAGTACTGACCCTGAGACACTTGTTGTGAAAGATGAATATTCATTAAAACTTGGAGATGGAGTTTGTATGGTGTTTAACAGTCCTCTTGATATAACTAAGAGTGGTAGGCAAATTTTTATAAATGGCAGAACAGGCTGTCTTGTTATTGATATTCCTGATGATTGTAGGGCAAAAATCGATAGTCTAACGCATCCAGTTACTACACATAACAGACTTCGAATCTTTAAAAATGGAAAACAGGGGATAATCGTGGTAAATATGAAAATGGAACCATTACTTTAATTTTAGCTGGTTTCCAGTTCCTGCCAGTCATTTTCAATTTCAATAAGCAAAGCTTCTATTAAGGTTTTGTATTTTGGATTATTTATTAGATCTTTAGTTTCAAATGGATCCTTCTTTAGATTAAATAGGGACATACGAATTCCATCAGGTATCATGTATTTAATCAGCTTATAATTGTCTTTTTTTACAGCTGCAACACTATTCTTATATCTGAAGTGTAATACATCCCGAGGAGCAGAACCACCGGTTATGTTATTTGAGAAAGACTTAGTGGTGCATGTTTTCGGAGTTGCTATATTAAGTATATCTAGTATTGTTGGGAAGAGGTCGGCTATAAATACCGGCGAATCAGAAACCGTATTTTGGGGAATGTCAGGTCCGTTTATAACTAAAGGAACCCTAATACTGTGTTCATATAGATTCTGTTTTCCCATTAGTCCATGGCTTCCTATAGCAAGACCATTATCAGATGCGAAAATAATCATAGTATTTTCAGCCAGTCCATTTTCATTTATAGAATCAAGTATTTTTCCGATACAGGCATCAAGATGTGAAACCATTGCATAATATTCCATTAGGTGTCGTTTGATTTCAATTTTTTCGCGAGGATAAGGTGCCAGAACTTCGTCTCTGATAGTTGAAACACCAAAATCAAAAGGATGCATAGGCATATAGTTTTCCGGTAGCGTAATATCATCAATATTATACATTTTTAGGAATTCCAAAGGCATCGTGCGAGGGTCGTGGGGAGCCATAAAAGATGTGTAAAGAAAAAATGCTTTATCATCTTCTGAATGATTTTTAAGAAAATCAATTGAAGCATCGGCAAATATTTCTGAAGAGTGTTTGCCGGGGGATATATGATCGCATCTGTAGGTGGCAGTGTTATTGTTAAAATATGCATTTGTTGACTTCATCATGGTTTGGCTATACCGGCCAGTGGGGTCGTAATTATTTGCAGGTACATTCCAGTGGTCTTCCATGCCGCCAAAGAAAATTTCGGCTCCGCTGCTGAAACTTCGTGTATATGAGTCAGTTCCATTATGCCATTTGCCAATTCCATGAGTTTCATAGCCATTTTGACGCAGAGTTTCCCCCAACAGTACATGGTCCTTTGGGATACTTCTGCCGGCTTGTTTCAGTCCTTCCAATAAACGACCTGTATGTAGCATTGCTCGGCTGGGCATACAAACAGCACCACTTGTTCCGCCTGGAATATGAGCATTGGTAAATTTAGTGCCACCGGCAGCTAATTTACATAAATTAGGAGTGTGTATTTCAGGATTATCAAGCATCCCGTAACGCATGTCATCTGCAAATAAAAGAATTACATTTTTCATAAATATATTTTACCATATAAACAGTCCTTCAATATGCTATAGGCACTTTATAAATAGAGGGTGATATTGAATGGAGGAATTGCAAAAGGGTGAGAAAAAGGATATTATTTAGTCGATAGAAGGATTGGTTTTGGAGTGAAATATGATAAAAACAAGCAAGAAAATTATTAAGAGTTTCAAAGATGCAATTAAAGGTGTTTTTTATATTTTTAAAACTCAGAGGAATTTTAGAATACAAGTGGTTTGTTTTGTGATTGCAACTTCAATAGCTTTTATTCTAAGGCTGAGTTTTACAGAAATTGCTATAATAATTTTTGCAGGTGGGTTGGTTATGGTAGGTGAAATGATCAATACCGGTCTTGAGACGCTTGTAGACCTCATAAATCCCGATTATCATCCTCTTGCAGGAAGAATTAAAGACATTGTAGCAGGAGCTGTATTGGTAAGCTCAGTTATTGCTGTAATTATTGGCATAATAATATTTCTGCCGGCTATAATAAACCTTTTTTAATAGGGGGGAAATCAGTGCGTATACTTTTCTTAGACCTTGATACTTTGCGCCCGGATCATCTGGGTTGTTATGGATATCATAGAAATACATCACCAAATATCGATACTATTGCCAAAGAGGGTGTTAGATTTACAAATTACTACACTCCTAATGCACCATGCCTTCCTTCAAGAGCGGCATTGATTTCAGGTAAATTTGGAATTCTTAACGGTGCTATTAATCATGGTGGTTCAACAGCTGATATGGACAAGCAGGGAGCTGATAGAGATTTTCGGAGTGAAATAGGAACAGAATCTCTTACTTGTATGCTTAGAAATAACGGATTTCGAACAGTAAGTATAAGTCCGTTTGCTGAACGGCATTCAGCATTTTGGTTCTACTCAGGATTTAATGAAATGCATAATACAGGAAAAGGCGGTATGGAATCAGCGGAAGATGTGACACCTGTAGTAATGGATTGGCTCGATAGAAATTCTAAAGAAGATAATTGGTTCCTTCATATTAATTATTGGGATGCTCATGGGCCATATAGAACTCCGGACGATTTTGATAATCCATTCAAAGATGAACCCATACCTGACTGGTTAACTGAGGATATCATGAAGGAGCAGGAGAAAAAAATTGGCCCCCATAGTGTAAAAGACAATCATATGTATGATGATAAGCCTTGGGTTGACTATCCTAAATATCCCGGTAGTATATCCGGTCTTGAAGGCGCAAGAATTATGATGGACGGATATGACTGTGGCATTAAATATATGGACAGCCATATCGGGCAGATATTTGACCATCTTAAAAAAATCGGAGTTTGGGAAGAAACTGCAATAATAATTTCATCAGATCATGGTGAAAACATGGGTGAGCTTGGTATTTGGGGAGAGCACGCAACCGCAGATGCTATTACGCCCAAGATACCTATGATTATAAAATGGCCGGGCAAGCTAAAGGGCACAGTAGATGACGGGCTTCACTATAATCTTGATCTTGCCCCTACAATTGCATCTCTTTTAGATCAGGAGTGCATGCCTTCATGGGAGGGTCAATCATATAAAGATGCACTTGATAATGGGTCAGAATGTGGACGCAGCGAGTTAATTCTTGAGCAATGTGCTCATGTGTGCCAAAGAAGTGTCAGATTTGATGACTGGCTGTATATGAGGACGTACCATGATGGCTACCATCTGTTCCCAACTGAGATGCTGTACAATGTTAAAGAAGACCCATATGAACAACAAAATGTTGCGACAGAGCATCCTGAGGTCTGTAAAGAAGCTGCCTGGAGGCTTTTAAACTGGCATGATGAAATGATGTCAAAAAGAAAAGATGCTCAGGATCCGCTTTGGATAACCATACGAGAAGGCGGTCCGTTACATGCAAAAGGCCACTTAAAAGACTATATTGTAAGACTAAAAGAAACCGGTCGAGAAGATGGAATAGAAGAGTTGAAAAGAAGACATCCGAAGGAATTGTAAAGATGATTATGAAAAAAAACGAGATAAAACGAATTAATCTAGGCGGATCAAATTCATATCTTATAAAGGGTAGTGATGGATATATTCTTGTTGATACAGGAATTAAAGGGGCTGGGAAAAAGCTTGTTTCTGAGCTTAAAATATTAAATGCCAAACCTGAAAATATTCGGCTTATAATATTAACCCATGACCATTATGATCATACTCAGGGGCTTATGGAAGTTAAACAAATCACCGGTGCACCTGTTGCAATCCATGAAGCAGAAAATGCGTTGCCTAATCAGGAGCAATCTTTAAAAGTTAATGAATCCTCATTTCTTTTTAGAATGATTGTAAAGGTTTTTGGAAGTATTACACCTAAGCAGGAACTAAATGATATTATTGCTGATATTAAAATTTATAATGAAATGGATTTAAATGAATATGGTGTTGACGCAAAACTATATCATGTTCCGGGTCATTCGCCTGGATCAGTTTGTTTAATTACAGCGGATAACCAGTGTGTAATTGGAGATACCCTATTTAATATGTTTCCGGGGACGCATTATCCTATTATTGTTTACAACAGGAAAATACTTGCCGATACTTATAAAAGACTATCAATTCTAAATCCGGCAGTTTATTACCCGGGTCACGGAAAGCCTATTACAATGGAGATGTTCCAAAAACGAGTAATGAATAGATCAAAGTATTTTAAAACCGGAGGACAATAACTTGGCAAGGGACATCATTCTGGTAAAAGCGGATTTTTCTGCATTTATTAAACCATACACAATACATAAAGTTCTTAAAAATAATAACAGATTTAACCTGGGCGTTGAAAGCATTAGGATGTCTATAGAGGATAGCAGAGAGATTTGTCACTTTATTTACTTACATGATATTCAGATTGGTGGGGTGATTTTAGGCAATAATAGAATCAAGCATTTATTCCTTTATCCCGAGTATAAGAAACTGGTGACCCCTGTTATTAAAACTTTGCATAGTAAAGCTTTAGAAGATATGGATTCTAAAAAGGGGATTTCGTCTCTGCCGTCTAACGCACAACAGGCTGCAATCTTTGAAAAGCTTGGGTATAAAACTATCAGAAAACTAAGGTGCGTGATTGGACCAATTAAGAAAGTCAGCTGGGGAGCTCCTGCCGGATTTATATTCCGTAATCCAAGCAAAAATGATAGTGAATTAATAATTAAGTTGTTTTACGATGCAAACATAACCGAACCATGGCATCAGCCGGTTACAATGGAACAATTTGGTTGGGGGAATTCGCTGTATTTTAATAAAAATAAAACTAATTCTATCACTAAGGCATCTACGATATGCTTTGAAGAGAAAACAAGGAAACCTGTAGGAGCATGTCTTATCTCAACAGATGAGGGTTATCCATTTGTTTTTGACCTGCATGTACTGCAAGATTATCGTCGTAAAGGAATAGCTTCAGAAATGATGAAAAAAGCATTTAGTAAAATGTCTGATGAGCATGATTATATGAGGCTTTTTATGGTTGATGGTAATCCTGCTGAACTGCTTTATGAAAAACTAGGATTTATAGCCGGTAAACCAGTGTTTATAATGAAATACTTGCCCGGCTCATAGTCAGTGACTGCTTCTTTTTTCTCTATATTGTTTCGGTGATATTCCAGTATTTTGTTTAAAAACTTTTGAATAATAACTTTGATGTTCAAAACCTGTAAGCATGGCTATATCTGACAGAGGAATGTCTTCGTCAGATAAGAGTTTTTTGCTCATTTCGATACGTACATTGTTTAAATATGCATTGAATGATGTTTTCATTTCTTTTTTGAAAATACGGCTGAAATATGACGGACTAAGTGAAGCGTTCTCAGAAACCTCATCAAGGGTCACTTTTTTCATATA
>Ga0307988_1001144_pt1 | contig 15821 bp, 14 predicted proteins | sample EllFjometagen183_FD_203166 | JGI IMG/M metagenome (GOLD analysis project Ga0307988, IMG submission 203166) | Marine microbial communities from Ellis Fjord, Antarctic Ocean - #183 | ecosystem: Environmental > Aquatic > Marine > Unclassified | place: Southern Ocean | collected 2014-10-08 | reverse complement strand
ACAAATGTTAAGGAGTATGTAGTGTGCCATACTATCAATGTCAAGTTAATATTAGTTAGCCTTACCTTGATTATTATTTCTTTATATGCTTTAAATTTTAACCAATAACCACTAGATAAAGGGCTCTTATTATGAAGACATACAGAAAAGAATTATGGTTTAAAATTCCGACCAGGCGGGCATTTACAAATATCACACCAGATATTCAAAATTGCATTGATGACAGTGGAATAACAGAAGGCCTAGTTCTTATAAATGCCATGCATATTACAGCTTCGGTTTTTATTAATGATGATGAATCCGGCCTACATCGCGACTATGACCTCTGGCTTGAGAGACTTGCCCCCCATGAACCTGTTTCCCAATACAGACATAATGTGGGAGAAGACAATGCGGATGCCCACATGAAAAGACAGATCATGGGCAGAGAAAGCACTGTTGCAGTTACCGAAGGACGGCTGGACTTTGGAACCTGGGAGCAGATCTTCTATGGCGAGTTTGACGGCAGAAGAAAAAAGCGTGTCCTGGTCAAAATCATCGGCGAATGAAGACGCAGCAAAAGGGTTCAGCTTACTGTTTTTATATCTGCACCATCTTGACATCGCTTCATTTATGCCTAATGTTGTGAAATAATATTGACTTTATATTAATTTACCCTGACACTCAAAAAATTGAGTCTACATATATACTATGACTAAGCACCAGATTTCCCGGAGAGACAAGAGAAGGGCTAAAAAAATCAAAGAATGCCATTGTTGCGGAGGCTCTTTTATGTTCTGCTATAATTGCAGATGCGGTTTTTCCATATGCCAGGACTGCATGTACAAAAACGAGTGGGGCATGACATGTAACGGTATCACATGGCAATGCCCTGACTGTGGCGAACAAAATGGATTTGGGAATCAATAACGCCGGATGATTTCCTGCCTATCTTCTGACCTTGATAGAATTTGCATGGCCATCAAGACCTTCAATACCAGCAAGGGTGATGACATCATCCGCTTCTTTTTCAAATGCCTTTTGTGAATATTGTATCAGACTAGTTTTTTTTGTAAAATTCTCCACAGAAAGCGCTGACGAAAATCTTGCTGTCCCTGCCGTAGGTAGCACATGATTTGGTCCTGCTATATAATCACCCATTGGTTCCGGACTATAGGGGCCTAAAAATATTGCTCCGGCATTTTTAACCTTTTCTACATATTCAAAAGGATGCTTAACCAAAAGCTCAAGATGTTCAGGTGCAAGTCTATTGCTAAGCTCTATAGCTGTGGGGATATCAGGAACAATCATAATAGTACCAAAGTCCCGAATTGACTGTGCGGCAATATCTTTTCGCGATAGTTTTTCAAGTTGCACTTCTACACAGACTTTTGTCTTTTTTGCAATATCTTCTGAATCAGTTAAAAGCATTGAAGAAGCCATGACATCGTGCTCAGCCTGGGAAAGAAGATCGGCCGCAATACAATTGGGGTCAGCATCTTTATCCGCAATTATAAGTATTTCACTGGGGCCTGCAATCATATCAATACCAACAATACCGGATACAATTTTTTTAGCAAGTGTTACATATAAATTCCCGGGTCCGACAATAACATCGACCTTAGGAATGGTTTCAGTACCATAGGCCAGAGCTGCAATCGCCCAGGCACTTCCGGCCTTAAATACATTGTCAATCCCAACTCTTTGAGCCGTAGCCAGTATATAAGAGTTGATTTTTCCGTTTTCCATGGGCGGAGTTACCAGTGATATTGATTCAACTCCTGCTACCTTGGCCGGAACACCACCCATTACAACAGAAGAAATAAGAGGAGTTTTTCCTCCTGTGGCCCCAGGTGCGTATATGCCGGCAGCATCGACAGGTTTAACCATCTGCCCGAGCATGACTCCTTCTCTGGGCGTATCAATCCACGAGTTTTGATTCTGTTTCAAATGAAAAGACTCAACTTGTACAACGGCCCGATCCAGGGCTTTTAAAAAAGTTTTATCTAAATCCTGATGCGCTTCATCAAATTCCGCTTGTGACACTTTTAATGAATCCACAGTTACATTTTTAGAGTCAAACTGATTGGTATAAGAACAAACAGCTTTATCTCCCTGGGCTCTTACGGCTTCAATATAGCCGTTTACGTCTTTATAATCCTGTTCAGTAAACCCAAGTCCTCGTTTAATTGTGGCAAGAACTTTATTTTCTGCCTTTTCTGAGGGATATTCTATAATTTCCATATTCTAATTATTTCCGATGTTTAGTGTATATATTTATGTAAAATTATTTTTTTAACAGAGTTTTAAAAAAAAGTCTATTTCTAAAAAATTTTTATGGGGCGTCAGCGGGGTAATCAACAGGAAGCTTAATTATAAAAACCGTTCCTTTGCCCGGTTTTGATCTGACTGTCATTTCTCCTGCATGATCTTCTGTAATAATAAAATAAGAGATAGAAAGTCCAAGGCCGATGCCCATATCCTTTTGTTTTGTTGTAAAAAAAGGCTCAAAAATACGATCCATAACTTTCTTATCCATACCAGGGCCGTTATCTTCAATTTCCAGGCAAGCCATGCTTGCTTTTTTATAAAGCCTTATGGTTATTTCCAACTCGCCTGTATTCTTCTTCGTAGTAACAAAAGCCTGGGCACTGTTTTTTAAAATATTAAAAACAACTTGTTGAATCTTACTGCCTTCACAGGGGATTTTCGAAATAGCCGGGTCATATTCTTTGATTATTTTTATCTTCTTAAAATTATTTTTCTTTTCCAAATTATAATCTGTCTGGGCAAGAACTATTGTCTTATCGATCTGTTCGATTAAGTCCTGCAATGATTTTTTAGCATCATTTTTTTTCGCAAAACTCAACATATTCGATACAATTTCTGCTGCCTGAATACCTGCCTGGTTTATTTTTTCAATATGGTCTAAAATTTTTCTATCTTCCATATAATGCTTGATACTGTCCAATGTTGTTCCGGCAGCAATCGCTGCTCTCTCATTTGCCGGAAAGTCCTTTGATAATCGGTTATAAGCCACCTGGGCATTCTGCATCATACCTGCAAGGGGATTATTAATTTCATGGGCCATGCCTGCTGCAAGCCCGCCAACGGAAATCATTTTTTCTGTTTGGATTAAAATCGACTCAACTTTAACCTGATTTGTCACGTCATCTATGCGAATTACAGCACCTTGAACACCACCGGTGACCAAGGGATATATGACAATATCCTGATAAAAAAGTTCATCACCAATTTTGTATTGCGCCTTTAGATCTTCCTGTACTTTTAGTTCTTTGATTGCTTTTTGAATTTTGTCATGATGTTTAGATAGCCAGGGTAGTACGATATAAAGATCTTGACCCTCTGCTTTGTCCGAATGCAACCCAGTTTTTTCTTCTGCCTGCTTATTAAAAAATGTAATTTTGTACTCTAAATCAATACCAACCAGTATTGATGGCATTGAGTTAATAATACTTGTAAGATATCCTCTAAACTGACGCAGCTTCTCCTCTGCTTCTTTCCTGTGGGTAATGTCAAGCCAGGAAACAAGGCCTGCCGGTTTACCATGGAATTGAATATTATTTCCTTCAATGTAAATCCATTTTTCTTTGTTATGCTTGGTTATTAACTTTAACTCATAGCCAGAAGGTACAGGCAAGCCTTTTTGTCTGAGTTGGGTATATTCTTTTGCCTTATCTTGAAATTCAGGAGCAATAAAATCCCAGATGGTCATTTTCGAAAGCTCTTCAGAAGTATAGCCGGAAATTTTGCTGGCTGCTGGATTATAATAAACCCATTTTTGATCCTGATAAAGAACAATTCCTATTGATGAAGTTTCTGCCAGAATTCTAAACTTATATTCACTCTCCTGAAGAGTTTCTTCCCATTGCTTTTGATCGGAGATGTCGATAATTACACCTCTAAGGCCAATTTTATTTTTATCAATGGAAGCTGTTTTGATAATACCGGGGAAAACAGAGCCGTCTTTTCTTACAAAAATATATTCTTTAGATCCTTCTAAATCAACGCTGTCTTCTTTTTCAGAAGACAACACATTGTCTTGTTTGGATTTAAAATTTTCCGACGCAATTAAATCAACACAATGAACACCCTTTGAAATATCCTGTTTTGTATATCCCAGCATATTCAGGGTTTGGGAATTAGCATAGGTTATTGTTAAATTGCCATCAGTTTCAAATATGGCTTCAGGCAATAATTCAGCCATGTCCCGAAACCTTTTTTCGCTTTCTACCAATTCATCCATCATACGTTTCCGCTCAATGGCAAATGCAATCTGTCCTGAAACAAAAATAAACATATCAAAATCATTTTGGCTGAAGTACTCAGGATCATTATAATCCTGTATAGCCATAACCCCGATTACGTTCTTTCGAACGATAAGAGGCACGCCAATCCAGGTTTTGCTTGGCGTACCAATGGATTGCCCGCGCTTCCTTTTTTCGAACAATTCTTTCTCTGTTAACAGGAGAGGCTTACCAGTTAATATAACTTCGCCTGTTAAAGATTCTGTAGCAGTAAAGTCTTTTATATAAGACATCTTTTTATCAAATTCATCTTTAAAATATGGAAAAGCGATGGAACGGTTTTCTTCGTCATAAATGGCAATATAAAAATTCGGCGTCTTGATTACTTTATTAAGGGCATTATGGATGAATGCGTATAGTTCATCAAGGCTTGTGGTCGTGTTTACAGCCTTGATGATATCAAAGAGAATATTGTGTATTTTTTCAGTTCTTGCCTGAGCCTGAATTTGTTGCTCAAGTTCCTGATAGGTTAATTTTTGTTTCATTTGATATGCTTAACAAAGTCCAAATTGATCTTTTACCTTTGAAATGGCAGGTATAATGGTTTGTGTACTGTCAACTCCAACAAGAGATCTGATCCTTTTATCAACAAACTCCCCTATTGTTTCCGCATCAGATGAAAGAAGATCTCTTGTTAGAACAATTTTCATTAATATATCAATATTACCATGTACTGAGTGAACTTCTCTTACTCCCTCAATTTTAAAAAGGTTCTCCACAAGCTTGCTCTCTCTGACACCCTTAACATTAATAAAAATAAAAGCGGTAATTGTCCTTTTTAGCTCTGGGTATTCCGGGTTGCTTTTATCCAGCATCATTGTTCTGAAAGATTCCATATCTCCGGGTAGATGCCTGTATAATCCTATACCATATTGCCGCTGAGCTTTCCGCCGCCAGTGAGTAAAAGAGACATAGGCGTATAGGTCAGCAATTGTTCTCTCAGGAAAATATTTTAAAAGGCCTCCTCTTTGAATGATTAGAACAAGAGGGCAATAAATTGTGTCATACCAATCCCGGGCTGCTTTTTTAAAATCAACAGCAGGGTCTGTTTCACCTTTTAAAAAATCCATGTGCTTTTTTATCTGTTTTTCCAGGTACCTATACTTGCCAACTTCTGTTAGCTTAATTTCATCAGACAGCCCTGTTGCTTCTAAAAATTGAAACTTCTCCATATAAAGCAGGTTTTCAAGATTCTTTTTTGAAGATATCAATTCAGTAACTTTTGCTTCTATCTCCTGCCTTCCAAGGCTTTTTGCTGCGGCGACCCTGTGGTTGCCATCAAGAATGTAAAATTCATCTCTGATCTGGTAGAGCTTGACCGGGGGGAATATTTTCTGATCAAACATTGCCTGTTTTATTGCTCTGAACCGTGAAGAGCTCTCCTGGTTTTTAAACCTGAACCTTGAATCAAAATCTTTATATTTACCAACACTGCCTACTATTTTATCTAAGGAAATATACAGAACTCCCCGCTCAACAATTTTACAATCTTCTTCTTTTTCCTGGGCATCATGAAATGACTTCACAGAATTTTCAGTTTCTTTATCTTGTATGCCTAACAGGGTTTTTAGAAAATTTGTCATGGGAAGTCTCCAGATTATTAAGTATTTAATATTCTATAATATTGTAACCACATGTATTTAGTACTTTTGTCTGTCCATAAACAGTGATGCGATCCAATGGATCATCAAAATATTTGTGTATATGCCCATGAATAAAATATTTTGGGTTGTATTTTTTTATAAAATTAAGAAAGCATTGAAATCCTTTATGGCACAAATCCTCTCCATCGTGAATATGGCGTGGAGAAGCGTGGGTAACTACAAGATCAACGCCTTTGCTCTTAAAAAGAGTAAACCAGAGGCTTCTCACTATTTTCTTCATCTCTTTTTCAGTAAACTGATTTTCCTTGCCATTGTACCAATTGGACCCTTCTATCCCCAAAATCCTTAAAGAGTTGAAGAGCACAAGCTTTTTATTTATATCTGTGCATCCTTCAGGATAATAACCATCATGCCGAATGTCATGGTTACCTTTTACATAATACAAAGGGCATAAAAGTTTTTCTTTTAAAAAGACTAAATATTCAGGCGCAATATCTCCACAGGAAATAATAAGGTCTATGGGAGGAAGAGTGCCCTTTTCAATCTTTTGATCAAGGGATTTTTCAATAAAATCAGAAACTGTCAGAATTCTCATGGTATTTTTACTTTATATTAAAACTTAGCATACCATTTAGATTAAAATTTGTTAAGTTATTATTTGTAAAACCTTATCAAACAATGGTATATATTGCGTTTAAATTAAAATTAAGGAAGAGTCAATGGGTGTAAAAATTAAAATCCGAGGGTACCATACTGATTTATATCAGCATGTAAATAATGCACGATACCTTGAATTTCTTGAAGAAGCAAGATGGCAGTTAGTGGAAGAATGTTTTGATCTTGATGCTTTTTTAAAAAGTGGACTCTCTTTTTTTGTGGCCAATGTCAATATCTCTTACCGTAGCCCGGCAAAAGTAAACGACATAATTTTAATCAAATCAGGACTGAGTAAAATAAGCAGCAGAAGTGCTGTTTTCAGACAAGAAATCACAAATACAACCACTGGAAAAATATGTATTGAGGCAGATATAACTTTTGTTATTGCTGATGCAACAGGAAAAGCCATTACTTTAACAGGTGATATCGAGGACGCACTCAGTAAAATCCCTGATATTCAATAACCAATAAACAAAAAGAGTTTTCAATGATTACTATTCTTGATTACGGAGCAGGAAATGTTAGAAGCGTTATCAACGCTATTCGTACCCTGGGGCAGGAAATCAATATTGTTAAAAAGCCTGAGGATATTATCAATGCAGATAAACTCATCTTCCCTGGAGTCGGGCATTATGGCAATATGATAAAAACCATCAAAGAAAAAGGGTATTTTAATCCGCTTAAGCAATACCTTAATGATGACAGACCTTTTTTGGGTATATGTCTGGGGTTCCATGCACTTTTTGATTCAAGCGAAGAATTTTCTTTTCATAAAGGGTTGTCCATACTTCCAGGGGAGGTAAAACGTTTCAATGTTAATCTTGCTGTGCCCCATATTGGATGGAACAGTATTGATGCCAAAAAAGGATCTTTGCTTTTCAATAACATTCCTCCGGAAACACGGTTTTACTTTGTGCACTCATACCATGTGGTACCTGAAAACAAATCTGACATTCTTACTACGACACCCTATGAAAATGAATTTGTAAGTTCTGTTAGTAAAGGCAATATATCAGGTGTCCAATTCCACCCGGAAAAAAGTGGGAAACCAGGACTCGAGCTCCTTAACAATTTCATCACCCTTGGTAATAAAGAATCTCATAAAACTTTTAGCCTGCCTATAAAAACTGAGAATATCAATTATGGACTGGCTAAAAGAATTGTGGCCTGTCTTGATGTAAGGTCCAATGATTCAGGAGACCTTGTTGTGACAAAGGGAGATCAATATAATGTCCGGGAAAAGGGTGATGTCCGCAACCTTGGCAAGCCTGTTGAACTGGCCCGGAATTATTATGAGCAGGGCGCTGATGAAATTACATTTCTGAATATCACAGGGTTTCGTGATTTTCCCCTTAAAGACATGCCCATGATTGATGTTTTGAAAAACACATCGAAAAATGTTTTTGTACCTCTCACAATTGGAGGCGGAATCAAAGATTATACAGACAGCAATAAAAACTCATACAAAGCTATTGAAGTAGCTGAAGCGTACTTCAGGGCAGGAGCTGACAAGATATCCATTGGAAGCGATGCTGTTGATATTGCACAACAATACCTGAAGACAAAAATTAAAACCGGAACAAGTTCCATTGAACAGATATCAAATGTTTATGGAAGCCAGGCTGTTGTCATTTCCATTGACCCGATAAAAGCCTGGGTTAAAAACCCGGATGAAGCAAATCCTCAACACAGTGTTATTCCTTCTACCGAGCCTGGCCCTGAGGGGGAAAATTTCTGCTGGTATCAGTGTACGGTAAGGGGCGGTCGGGAAAAAAGAGATATCGATGTTGTAGCTTTTGCCAAAGTCTGTGAGACTCTTGGCGCCGGTGAATTACTCATCAATTCCATTGATAAAGACGGCACCAACTCCGGTTTTGATCTTGGACTGATTAATCTTGTAAAAAATGCTGTTTCAATACCGGTAATTGCATCAAGCGGTGCCGGAAAAGAAGATCACTTTTATCAGGTTTTTATCAAAACAGAGAGTGAGGCTGCTCTTGCTGCAGGAATTTTTCATAGAAAAGAAGTTCCTGTCAATACGGTAAAGTCATACCTTGCAAATAAAAAATTACCCATCAGGAATAATTAAATCAGGATTTCTTATATGAAAACAATAAAGCTCCAAGACCCGGAACAGATGACTCAAATCACAAAGCGACCTTCCATGCCGCTGGTTTTAACAAAAGGGCTATGGCTGTCACTTCTTCGACCGTCTATTGATTCTGCTACGGATATCAGTTTTGCAAAATTCTCATCATGTCATAATAATATCAAACTGGATTTCAAAAAAATTAAACTTTTTAGAAAAATATGCAATCAACCTCAGAATCCTGATACGGTTCCCATGGTTTATCTTCAGTCGCTCTTTATCGGAATGCTGGGAAAATATATTATATCCCCATTTTTCCCTCTTGTACCCATGGGACTGATTCATACGAAACAGAAAATTGTTCAAAAAAGAGCGGTTAAAACAGACGAGATACTTGATGCCCGTATAAAATTGTCTGAAATTCTAAATGATGAAAAAGGCTACGAGATCACTTTTTTGCTTGAGCTGACCAGTCAAAACATAGTGATCTGGGAAGGCGTTTCAACTTTTCTTTCAAAGGATAAAAAATACAAAAAGAAAGAAAAGTCTGTCCGGAATACGGATATGTTGACCCCCTTCCTAGAAATAGATATTCCTTCTGATATTGGACGTCAATATGCAAAAGTCTCCGGAGATTGCAACCCTCATCACCTTTCAAATATTTTTGCCAAACTTTTCGGTTTTAAACGCACCATCGCCCACGGCATGTGGAGCCTTGCACGATCGGTGGCTGAAATTGAAAACCAGTTTAATGACAAAGAAATTCTTAGTGTTGATGCCGCTTTTAAGCTGCCAATATTTATCCCGGGAAAAGTTTCTTTAGGTACTGTGGAAACCAATAAAGATATTGCCTTTGAATTAAGAGACAGCTCAACAAAAAAACCTCACCTTGCCGGAATAATTAAAACACGATAAGCTTGACTTTTTAATTTTGTTTGTATAGATTAATTTTTTTAAGGTGCTGCGATTAGCAGATAATAGGGAATCCTGTTAAAATCAGGAGCGGACCCGCCGCTGTACTCGGGGATGATGACTTTAGCACTCACTGTAAGATAGATTTTTAAAACTTATGGGAAGGGAAAGTCAAAACATGATCCGAAAGTCAGAAAACCTGCCTTTATGAAGAGTTCAATGAGCTGACGAGGAAGTAAGCTTGGGCTAAAAATATGGAAAAATACGGTTCCCATATCGATTCTATCGATATGGGTTTTTTTATGCCCATCCAAATTTTATTAATTATTATTTATTTAGGAGTAGAGATGGTGATGAAAAGTAAATTAATCTTAGGTTTAACTTTGTTTTTTCTATTAGCGACATCCTGTAATTTATTTGCAAAAAATGCGATTATTTTATCGAGTTTCGGAACAACAGAGACAAGTGCTCTGTCGTCTATTTTAAATATCAAATCAATGGTAGAGAAAGCATTTCCTAAAACAAGGGTAGAATTGGTTTTTACATCCAACATCATAAGAAACATATGGCAGGAGAGAAGCCAGAGCCAGAAAGAATGGTTAGACAAAGGGATCCCTTCTGAAGTTTTGAATGTTAAAGGAATTCTTGAAACATTTGGTAAGCTCCAAAGCGCTGGATATAGAGATATTGTGGTTCAACCGACCCACATGTTCCACATGGAACAATATTCAGATCTATCAGCATATGTTAACAGCATTGCATCCATTAAAACGGTTCGAGAAAAATGGCTCCCCTTTGACACAATTGTAATGGGAAGGCCGGCCATGGGAACCATTGGCGTTGACTACCCCTATCACGAAGATCTTGCAAAGGTTGTAAAAATACTTAAGGTTGACGTAAAAAAAGCGAAAGAAACAAATAGTATTCTTGTATACATGGGACATGGAAATGAAGTATGGTCTACAGGAATCTATGCAGAACTTCAAAAAGCAATGCGCGCTACATACCCTGAAACAACAACTTTTGTGGGTAGCGTAGAAGGCTATCCTGGACTTGAAGATGTTAAGATGGGATTAACTCACATTAAACCAAAAACCAAAAACATTCTCTTAAAACCATTGATGATTGTTGCCGGCGATCATGCAAAAAATGATATGGCTGGCGATGAAGAAGACTCATGGAAAAGCGGTTTTACCGAACTCGGTTATAAAGTTAACCCGGTTCTGGCGGGACTTGGATCAAACGATAAGTTTGCCAAAATCTTCGTTAACCATATTAAAGATGCCGCAAAAGAAGGGAATATAAAATTAAAATAGGATTGGCTGATTGAATACCGTAGTTAAAGCCATAAAAAAAAGGAGAACAGGGACTCTGGTGACCCTGCTCTCCTTTTCGTTATTATTAATAGTCATGATCTCTGCTTCAATGGGATATGTGAATATTAACACTTCTGACGTTGGTAGGATTCTTCTTTGGAAGCTAACAAACAACCCTGATATTGCCGCAAATATCACTGAAACAGCCAGGGTAATCATTCTTGATATCAGGTTACCGCGCATTTTAACCTGTGCGGCAGTTGGTGGCGCCCTTGCTCTTTCAGGAACATTATTTCAAGGAATACTTTTAAATCCCTTGGCAGATCCCTACACCCTCGGAGTTTCCGCTGGTGCCGCCTTTGGTGCCTGCATTGCTATTATACTTAATCTTGGAACATTCTTTGTTTCAATCCCATTATTTGCATTTGTTGGTGCTATCTCAACCCTTGTCTTGGTCATTTTTCTATCAGGGTCTTCGAATAAGACCGGGTCAAATTTTTCTTCAAATAATCTTATTTTATCCGGAATAATCATTGCCGCTATCTTATCTGCCGGTATCAGTTTTTTAAAATACATTGCAGATGAACAAGTATCTGTCATTATTTTCTGGCTAATGGGCAGCTTTGCATCAAAAACATGGGTTGATGTTGTGGCTGTTTCAAGTTTTTTAACAATTGGTTTTTTTATTTCAATTCTTTTTGCAAGGGATTTAAATATTATTTCCCTTGGTGAAAAATCTGCTTCAAGCCTTGGAGTTGATATAAAAAAGGTTGTTGTTATTTTGCTTGTAACAGGTTCATTACTGGCAGCAATCTCTGTGTCAGTCTCAGGTATTATCGGGTTTGTAGGGCTACTTATTCCGCATATGGTCAGGTTAATTACCGGGCCTGATAACCTGAAAGTTATTCCGATCTCCATGATTTCAGGGGCGATACTGCTGGTTTTTGCAGACACCATAACAAGAGCGGTACTTGTCCATGAAATACCTATTGGCGTATTAACTGCACTGATAGGAGGTCCGGTTTTTTGCTGGATTTTTAAAAAAAGCCATCAAAAATAAGGATTTGTATGAGCCTTAAAGCTGAAAACATTTCATTTTCCTATGATAAAACCAGGCCAGATTCAAAGAAAACCTTAAGTAATATAAACTTTGAATTTGAAGAAGGCCGATTTTACTCCTTGCTTGGTCCGAATGGAAGCGGTAAAACAACTTTTCTCGATCTGCTGACAGGGTTTTTAAAACCAGCTTCGGGGACAATAATGTGTGATGGCAAAGATATCAATTCTTTTCCAAAAAAAGAACTTGCTCAAAAAATGGCTCTTGTTTCCCAGGATTACTATATAAATTTTCCCTATACAGTGAGAGAAGTTATAGCAATGGGGCGACATCCCTATGTGGGCCGGTTTCTTGCCCCGGAACAAGAAGATTTGGATATTATCAACAAAACAGCTATTATTACCGAAATAACAGATTTGCTGAAAAGAAAAATTACTTGCATAAGCGGTGGTGAGAGGCAAAGAACGGTATTTACAAGAGCCCTCTGCCAACAGACCCCTTTTCTTCTTCTTGATGAAGCTTTTTCCAATATGGACATCAACCATTCAATTAAATTATTGAATTTCTTAAAAAAACAAATTCAGGCAACTAAACTCTCCATAATTTCAGTCTTTCATGATATAAACTTTGCGGCCATCTGGTCAGATGAAATGATTTTTCTAAAAGATGGGGAAATAATAACTTCGGGAAGCTCTGAGACGGTTTTGACTTCCGAAACTATTAAAAAAGTTTATAATATTGACTCAAAAATTGAATATAATGAGTTAGCAAACTCGAAACAGGTTTATTTTTGTACAAATTAACTAAAAATATAAATCATGCCTAGTCTTTTAAATATATATAAAATTATAATGTTAATATTTTGTTTAATATTGCAGGTGTTAATTACAAACACCAACGCTGCAGCAGAAATCATTATAGACAACGCAGGAAGACGGATCGAATTTTCTAAGCCGTTTCAAAGGATCATTTCATTGTATGGCGCCCATACGGAAAATCTATTCTATCTTGGGGCTGACAGGCAAATCATTGGCGTATCAATAAATGATAAATTTCCTTTAAAAGCAAAGTCTAAACCTTCATTTTCCTTTCATGACGATGCAGAAAAATTTCTGGGCAGCGCTCCTGATCTTGTTATCATCAGGCCAATGATTGACAATGGATATTCTCAACTTTTTGCCTCTCTTGAAAAGTTTGGTATTGTAATAGTCTCTCTTCAACCCTCAAATATTGAAGAAATGTACGATTACTGGTTAAAGCTTGGCTTACTATCAGGTAAAGAAAAGGAAGTGAAGACGATGATTAAAGAGTTTAAAACTCAAATTCTAAAGTACAATTCGCTTAAAAGCAAAATCAAACAAAAAAGAAATGTCTATTTTGAAGCGATTCACAAAAGAATGAAGACATTCACCCAAAATTCCATGCCCGGTTTTGTTCTTCACACTGCCGGAGGAGTGAATATAGCAGCTGATGCAATAGCATCCAGGAATACAAATATTGCAAATTATGGAAAAGAAAAAATTTTATCCCACGCATCTGAAATTGATATTTTTCTTGCGCAAAAAGGGGTGATGAATAATATTACAAAAACAATTATTAATAACGAACCGGGATTTAAAGCCATAAAAGCCATTAAGAACAATCAGGTCTACTTAATAGACGAAGAAATTATTTCAAGACCGGGATTTAGACTCTTAAATGGAATCAAGACAATAGGCAAAATTTTATATCCTGATATATATAAAAATATAAAAAGTTTTTAATTATAACAAGAAGGTTTAAAATGAAAAATGAAGGAAAACTTTTTGGAATAGGTGTTGGGCCTGGCGACCCTGAACTGATAACAAAAAAGGCAATTAGACTGATAAATGAAGCTGATGTAATTTTCACAGCATCCTCAACCAAAAATGATTACAGCCTTGCATTGAAAATTGCAGAACCATATATTGATGATAATGCTAATATTCAGAGCTTGTCTTTTCCAATGATAAAAGACAAAATTGAAAGTGGGAAAGCATGGAAAAATAATGCTGAAATCATTGCAAAGAAATTAAGAGAAGGAAAAAATGCCGCATTCATAACGCTGGGTGACCCGGTTACTTACTCTACTTTTGGCTATATCTTAACCGCAATGAAAAATGTCATGCCTGATGCAAATATCGAAATTGTTCCCGGGATCACATCTTTCCATGCGGCGGCGGCAAGGTGTAATAAGATACTTGTGGAAGCTGAAGAAACGCTGGCTATAATGTCAGGTGCCTACGGAGGAGAAAATATCAGAAGTATTGCAGAAAAAGTGGATAAACTTGCAATTGTAAAAGCGTACAAAAACACTGAAGATATCAATAATGCCCTGAAAGAAACAGGATTTTATGACAAAAGTATTGCAATATCCAAATGCGGAAGGCAAGGCGAGAAAATCATTGATAATATTGAAGATCTGGAGAAAAGAAAACCTGATTACTGGACATTAATCCTGGCAGGCAAATGAAATCCAAAAAAATAAATTACTATTATTTAGCACTTTCTACAATCACAACTGTAAGTATGATTGTTTTTGCATTAATGCAGAGTGAAATTGTTTCTTTCCAGCATTTGTTTAAAAACCTTTTCTATCCCATGACAAGGTTGATGGCTTTTATCCTGATCGGTCTTTTTATTGGACAGATTATTGAGGCTTTTGGATGGACGAATAAAATGTCAGTCTTTGCAAGGCCGGTTTTTAAATTTTCCAAGTTGGGTGACAGATGCGGAGCTGCATTTATATCCGCATTCTTTTCAGGTGTTGTAGCCAACAGTATGCTTGTGGATTTTTTTAAAGATCATAAAATTTCAAAAATGCAATTATTTCTAACGAATTATCTCAACCAGCTGCCAGCTTATTTCCTACATCTTCCCACAACAATATTTATTGTGCTGCCTTTAACTGGGTTTGCTGGTTTGATTTATTTTGCACTTACATTCATTGCCGTTTTATTGAGATTTATACTCTTCATGATATTTGGTAAGATTTACTTTTCATTAGAGCAAAATTCGACCTTTGACGGACAAGACAAAGACGAAAAGATTATGGATAGTCTTTCCAATGACAAATCCATAAATAAAAAAGACGGGTCAAAATCATTTAAACTATCTTTAATATTAAAAGAAAAGCTTGTGCCTCGAATGACAGGTATCTTTATCTGGGTTGTTCCAATCTATACTTTGGTTTATTTGCTGAACGTTTATGATATGTTTGATTTTCTCAATACAATGCTTTCAGGCAAAATCAGTTCGAATATTTTGCCTGTTCACTCTTTGTCAGTGGTTGTAATAAGTTTTGCAGCGGAATTCACATCCGGGTTCGCAGCAGCGGGCGCGCTGATGGATGCAGGCGTGTTCTCTATAAAAGAAACTGTTATTGCGCTTTTGCTGGGAAATATCATCGCTTTTCCCATCCGGGCCTTAAGGCACCAAATTCCAAGATACCTTGGTATTTTTTCACCAAAAATAGGGCTCTCATTGCTTCTGACCGGACAGTTCTTTCGTATCACAAGTTTAATGTTTGTTGGATTAATATATTATATGGTGGGCTAAATGATACCTCTAAAAATTATAGGCATCGGACTTGATCCCGATGATATTACACTACTACAGGACAAACTGATCAGGAATGCAGATCTGCTTATAGGCGGGACAGATCAGTTGAGTATTTTTAAAGAACTCAAGGTAGAAAAGGTGGAAATCAAAAGTAACCTGCCCTTTGTTGTTGAAACAATTCTTAAAAATATGGATTTTAAAAAAATAGTTGTATTAGCCTCCGGAGACCCACTCTTTTTTGGAATAGGTTTTTATCTCATTAAGAAAATTGGGCGGGATAATGTTGAAATTTATTCGAAT
>Ga0307988_1001143_pt1 | contig 15827 bp, 20 predicted proteins | sample EllFjometagen183_FD_203166 | JGI IMG/M metagenome (GOLD analysis project Ga0307988, IMG submission 203166) | Marine microbial communities from Ellis Fjord, Antarctic Ocean - #183 | ecosystem: Environmental > Aquatic > Marine > Unclassified | place: Southern Ocean | collected 2014-10-08 | reverse complement strand
GTTCCAGAATGGCACATCCGGCAAAAAGTTGGAATAGGATTAAAACAAGGGAAAGAAAACAGATGCCCCGAATTTTATTCTTCATTTATTCTTTTTTCCAGGTTTTTTATCTTTTTCATGAGTTCCTGGATAAGTTTTGATTCTTCTTTTCCGGGTTTGTCTTTTTCTGCATTTTCCAGGGCTTTTTGATAGGTGGCCAATGCCTTTGCCAATTGCCCGGCCTTTACATAGGCATCTGCCAGATGGCTTGCAATTATTGTTTCAAACTCGCTTAATCCAGCTGCCTTTTCAAGGTATTGAACAGCTTTTTCATAGTCTTCTCTTTGATAATAGACCCATCCCATGCTGTCGGTGATATAGCCGTCCTCGGGCTTTAGCTCCATGGCCCTGGAAACAAGGTCCAGGGCTTGATCCAGGTTGGTGCCCATGTCTGCATAGGTATAGCCCAGGTAGTTCAGGGCATTGGCATTTTCTGGATCGATTTGAATAACCTTTTTCATGGTCTGGATGCATTGATCTTTCAGGCCTGCCTTGTCCTGGATTGCACCCAGCCTGAAAAGCAGAGTGGTGTTGTCCGGGGTATTTTCCAGGCCATTTTTTAAAATATCAATGGCCTCAGTATATTGGGTTGCTTCTTCATAAAATGATGCAAGGTATGAGATGATGTCAATATCTTTTGGCTCTTTTTCATGGTGTTGCTCCAGGAATAGGATAGCCTGGTCGGGTTTTTCTAGATCACGATACAAAAATGCTATGGTCAGCAATGTTTTTTTATACTGGGTATTTTCAGGGGTTACCTTGAGGTAATGTTTTATAGCTGTGTTAAAATCTTTTATGGCTTCGTAGGCCATGCCGGTGAAAAAATTCAGGTTTGCATTGTCAGGATCTGCCTTGAGCATCTGGGAAAACACAATGACCGCATCCTCATATCTTTTTTTGGTAATAAAGGTGTCCACAGCCACCATGGCAAGCCGGGAATTGTCTTCGGTCTCATTGCCCATTTCTGTAAACAGATATTGGGCCTTGTCTTTTTGATTGTTTTTATAATAAAGAAGGGCCATCTCAAGGACTGCTTTATCATTTTCCGGCTCAATCGTAAGGATTTCCTGGTAGAAATCCAGAATTTTTTCCTGGTTGGTATTTTGATTCAGTTTTTTATAGATATCAATCAATCTGAATCTGGGCTCCACAAGATCGGGTTCCAGTTTAATGGTTTTTAAAAAGGCCTGTTTTGCAGGGTCAAGATTGTTTGATAATAAATTGGCCTCTCCCAGGTAAAAATGGGCTACATAATAATCAGGAAATTGTTCAGCCATTTGTGTGAAAAGAACAAGAGCCTGGTCCAGGTTCTGATTTTCCATGTAGATTTTGCCAAGGCGAAGATAGGTTTCCTTGTTCTTGGGATCCAGTTCCAGAATTTTTTTTAGGAGGCTGGACAATTGTTTTTCCGGACCCTCTTTTTTTTTCAATCGAACCAGGAGCAAAAGGTTGTTAACATCACCGGGATCCTGTTCTACCAAATTTTCAGCCAGCACTAGCGCCTTGTCCTTTTTTTTCTGCTTTAGATAAAACTGGATCAAATCCCGTTTTAAAAATGCAGAGTCAGCATCTTTTTTAATGGCCTTTTCCAGGGACAGAATTGCCTGGGCAATTTCATTTTTTTTAGAATGAGTCCTTGATTCAAGGTAAAAATAGGCAGCAGATAGTTGAGAATCGTCAGGGATATTATGGTCCAATAAAGGGTCTTTCGATCCCTGGGGGCTTTCCATGTTTTTACCCTGGACACATCCGGAAAGAGTCAAAATTAGTAATAGCAGAATACAAAGGCATGTTTTTTTCATGGAGTTAATTAACCTTATTCTCTAACAAAACGGTTTGCCCTACTGGTTGTGATCATACATTTCAAAATCAGGCATATCTTTTTTGAAAAAGGCTTTCATTTTTTTTAGAATATTATTTTCAATCTGACGAACCCTTTCACGGGAAATGGAATATTCTTCTCCAATCTCCTGAAGGGTCTGGGGGCTGTCTGAAAAAATTCGCCGTTCAAATATATCCAGCTCTCTTGGGTTAATGGTCTTTTTAAACTCATTCACCTTGGTGTGAAGGATATCTTCTATTTCTTTTTTAGCCACTCTATCTTCGGAAGAGTCAGAGTCTACATTGATAAATTCGATTCTTTCCGTATTTGAATCATTTTTCAAGGGTTCATCAAGGGAAAGATCCCAATTTGCAAGCCTCTGGTCCATATCCACCACTTCTTTTTCAGAAACCCCCAGGCGCTCGGACAAGAGTTTAGGCTTGGGGTCAAATCCCTGTTCAACCAGCAATGCCTTTTCTTTTTTTAGTCGGAAAAACAGCTTGCGCTGTCCCTGGGTGGTACCGATCTTTACCATTCTCCAATTGTCCATGATAAATTTTAATATATAGGCCTTGATCCAGAAGGAGGCATAATAGGAAAATTTAACATTTTTATAGGGATTGAATTTTTTGACCGCCTGGACAAGTCCGATATTGCCTTCCTGGATTAGATCCAGAAGATTCTGCATCCAGATTCGCTGGAATTCCAGGGCAATTTTCACCACAAGCCTGAGGTTGGAGGTGGTCATTATATATGCTGCTTCCTGGTCTCCTTCTTCCTGTATTCTTTTGCCCAGCTCAATTTCCTGATCCCGGTTCAATAGTTTGTACCGGTTGATTTCATTCAGGTAGCTTTGTATGGGATCTGATTTGACAAGAGCCCTTGAACTGGACGTTTTTATTTTTGATGTTGGAACATGGAAATCTTTTTTGGTCAGCCTTTTTGTCGTCTTGGGAATCTTTGGATTTTTCTGAACAGATTTTTTTTTCATTCAATGAACCTTAGCGTTGAGTATAAAAAAGTGAGTATACCATTATCCTTACCTCTATAAAAGCAATATATTTAACAAAATATTGCAAACTCCCAATTTTTTTATGGACATTTAAAAGGATTTTTGATAAAAATTCTTTTTGTTTGCGCCTGTAGCTCAGTTGGATAGAGCAACGGACTTCTAATCCGTAGGCCGCAGGTTCGAATCCTGCCAGGCGCACCAGTAATATACGGGTTTTCAGTTTGTGCTGAAAACTTTTTTTGTTTTAGAATAACATCGGCCAATTCTTTTCAATCCTGTTAGCCATTTGTTTGTTTGTTCTTGATTGAAGTTTTATCATTTAAAAGCTCGCACAAAAGGCGCTAGGCTGCAAAGAGGATTACAGGCAAAGTGTTCATTAAAAATCTTGAAATCTTTTTTCTCAAGTGTAATATAGCCCATAGTAGAATTAAACCCGTCTTCAAAGGCTTATAGGGGATACCCATTGACTCAAAAATTTATTTACTCAAAAAATAATCTGTATATATTCATGGCGCTTCATGTGTTTTTTGCAGCGGGTACATTTATTCTCAGTAAAGCTGCGGCCGTGAGCTTTGCTGACCCCTTGGTGTTAACCGTTTGCCGGGGTCTGGGTTCTGCTATTATTTTTCTTATGTTTACCGGATGGAAAATTCCCAAACCTGATTTTACCCCAAGGGAATGGGTAGGACTGTTAGGCCTGGGCATCTTATTGGTCCCCTTGAATCAATATTGTTTTTTGAAAGGCCTTGAACTTACCGTTCCAGGGCATTCCGCTCTTATCTATGCCATGACGCCCATTGGCGTGCTTCTGCTTTCAAGTGTGATGGCAAGAAAAATGCCCTCTTTGCAACAATTTTCAGGAGTTTTTATTGCATTTTCAGGGGTGATTATTGTTTTAAGGCCATGGTCATCCGGGGTTCAAGTTAGTGAATTAAGAATAGGTGATCTCTGGCTGATAGGTGCTGTTTTGTGTTGGGCGCTGTACACGGTTCTGGCCAGTGATATATGCAGGAAGAAAAATGCCCTGACTGTGACGGCCTGGAGCCTGATTTTAGGAGTTATTGTCATGCTACCTGTGGCTGCCAAACCCATTATGACCTTTGATTTTTATGCTGTTTCAACAGCAGGATGGTTTGGGTTGGGATATATGATTGTTATCACCAGCACATTGATGATGATATTGTGGAACATACTTTTGCAGCACCTCACCCCTGTTCAGGTGGCCATAACAACCAATGCCCAGCCTCCTGCAACAACTCTTCTTGCCGCAGCAACGGCGGCAGTGGGGTTTCTTCCGGGTAACCAGGATCTGGGGCCATTGTTTGTCCTGGGAATGGTGCTTTCTCTTTCCGGGGTAGTTATGATTCAGAAAGCCAGGGTTTAATCCAGAAATACGATGGAATTTTCCAAAGGCAGTTTAGTGGTCCTGGTTTTATTTACCGGAGCGGTTTTGTCTGCATACCCAAATGACATGCCAAAAAGGATGCCAAAATCATCAGGGATATTTAAAAATTTTTTCACTGGATCTGGAAATTGTCCCAAGGCTCCCTGGAAACAGCTGCCAATGCCATTTTCGGTCATCAATAAGCCGAGTGTCTGGGCATAGATGCCCATATCAACCGCTCCCATGATGCCTAGATATTTTTCCATGGTAAAAAATAGAGCATGGGGTGCATCAAAAAATGTCCAGTTTTTAATCAAGGCTGCCATTCTTGACTGCTTGTCACTACGCTCAATACCCATTGAACTATAAAGGGAATTTGCAGATTCAAACTGCCGGTCACGAAGAATGCCCTTGTAGCGTATCCTCCAGTCAAAATCAGGATTGGGCTCTTTTCCGTTCATCACAGCCTTGATTAGTTTGTCTTTAAGGACTTCTTTTTTTGTTCCGGAAACAACATATATTTTCCAGGGTTGCACATTACAATTGGATGGGGACAATTGGGCATTGGTGAATATCTTTTGTAAAATTTCTTCAGAGACCGGTTTGTCCAGAAAAGCACGCACGGAAATTCGGTTCTTTAATAAATCAGATAAAGGCATGATTGATGAATCTCCCTTGAATTACTAATTTATGATAAATTCTCCAGAGCAATAGCCCCAAGACAAATGACAAATTGGAAAATAATATTATCCGGGCATTTGCTTATTCCTTAAATGTTATGGATGCATCTTTGGGCAGTGCCAGGCCAACACTCACTTCTAATGCTTTTAAAATACCGGATATCACAGGACATGACACATGGGGAATGTTTTTCAGGGAAACATCAATGACCTGGGAATTAAGGGCGCCTGTTTTTTTGTCTTTAAACAATTCAGTCATCATATTGAGTTCCTTGCCCCCAAGGATTTTATCTATTTTTTTCCAGTTGGGACATTCGCTCTCTAATGTGAAAGAGGCTTTATACCCGGTTTTGTCTTCAGCATGGACCAGGGTGGTGAATCCACAAATACCACCAAATATTTTAACGTTGACCATTGTTGCACACTCCTTTTTAAATTATTTCTTTGATTTTTTTAATGTATTCCGGTGTTGTACCGCAGCAACCACCCACAATTTCCACTCCAAGTTCTTTGATTTTTTTGATATTGTTCGAAAAAAATATTTCATCCTCAGGGTAAAAAATGGTGTTATTTTTTGTTGTTTCCGGCAATCCGGCATTGGGCTGGATGATCACAGGAACAGGAACATTGTTTTTAATCTCAAGGGCCAGATCAATCATTGTCGCGCTCCCCATTGAACAATTGGCCCCTACCGCTGAAGCCCCCGCATCAGCAAGCAATTTCATACTGTCTTTGGGACTGCTTCCAAAAATAGTAAAAAAACCTTTTTTCATTTTTTTAAAGGTAAGTGAACAGAAAATCGGTTTTTTAGACACAGATCTAACGGCTTTTATTGCGGCAAAGGCGATATTTATATCAAAAATAGTTTCAATAAGGAAAACATCCACCCCTTCATCTTCAAGAAAACCAGCCTGTTGGGCAAAACAATCCACGGCCTGATTTAATGAAACAGGACCCATTGGCTCAAGCAGATCACCCAGTGAACCAAGATCACCGGCAACGTATTGACCATTGCCGCAAACCTCCCTTGCAATCTTGACCCCGGCTCGGTTTATATCTTCTACACTCCGGGTGACGCCCATTTTTTTCAGCTTTATTGAGGATGCGCCAAAGGTATTGGCACAGGCAACATCTGAGCCGGCATCATAATAGGCTCGGTGTATATCCCGGATGATGTCAGGGTGCTTAAAATTCCATAGTTCAGGTGCTTCTCCGCCTGTAATGCCTTTGCTGATAAGAATAGACCCCATAGCGCCGTCAAGGAGAAGACCATTTTTTTGAATTTTTTTAAGAATATCCATGATTGAGGTTTTTTTATATCTGTACCTTTAATTTTTATTGTTTTTTTCATCCATATCCTTTGTAATTTAAATCGGGATATGGTTGGCCGGAAATAATATAGAATTTTTATTGGTTTTGCAATATCAATAACTTGGAATCGGTTTGATTTCTTTAAAGGGGATACAATGATAAATGTTGAGTTTATATCTCAAGTTCTCAGGTGCTTGAATGGTGATGGCAGCTTTAAAGCGTTTTAGCAGGGGAAATCTGAAGAAAATAAAATTATCGGAATTGTCATTGTATGATTCATCAAAATGTATGGAGGTTTTGTTATTATTAATTCTAAAACTGAATTTAGCCAGGGGAATTGACAGGCCTTTGCCTTTTGCCTTGATATAAGATTCTTTTAAAGTCCAGAAATCAAAAAAAGTTTCCTTTTTTTTATGTTCAGGCATATTCAGGATATATTCAGATTCCTGCCTGGAAAAAAAACGGTCTGCAATGTTTAAATTGATTTTTCTTGTTGAATCTTCCACATCAATTCCTATTTCGTTGTTAAGAATTACTGCGCAGGCGGTCAGGCCACTGGCATGGGAAAGATTGAATTTGACGGGTATATTGGTTGATCCTGGTTTTATATCAGGTTTTCCATAGCAACTTTCCTCAAATACCAAGGATTCTGGAGGGATATCGGTGCACTGGGACAGAACAAACCTTTGAAGCCCTCTTGTCACCAGGCAATTGTGTCGGTCCTTTTCAAAAAGGTACCGATTGGTTTTTTCTTTTTCTTTTTTACTGGATATTTTATGATACTTCTCAAGCAATAAATGGTCTTGTATTTCATCTGCCATGGTATAGAAAAAATGGACTTCATCTGGCTGTAAAACAATATGTTCCAATTATTTTCCTTAAAATTCAATATATACAGGACACTCGATAAAACACGGCATTGAATTTTTTAGAATAGCACAAAATAGCCTGAAAATACAGATTCGGATAGTCCTAAAATCTATTCATTATTTCTTGACTTTTGAAGTGGGTTTTTATATAAACCAATCTCGTTGGACAAATTGAATTGAGTAAGAGTTTGTGCAACTGGGGAAAATGAAATTTGTAGAAATAAAAATTAAGGATTGTTCCTAAGGGCAGATGTGGGTAATTCCTCTTTGTCATAATCCTTATACAGATAAGCCGAAGTGGTGGAACTGGTAGACACGCTAGACTTAGGATCTAGTGCCGCGAGGCGTGGAGGTTCAAGTCCTCTCTTCGGTACCAACCAATAAAGACGGGCGTTTCAAGAGTTTTGTTACTCAAATTGAAACGCCCTTTTTTTATGGGTGTGCAAATAGTGTGCAAGGCGAAATGGATTTGCACACCATGATGGACAAAAAAAGCAGGGCCAAGATTGACCCCGCGTTCTTTTTAAAATATCGGGTTTTGCTTCTGGCATTGCGTAGAATTGTTCTTTCAAGGGTATCCCACCTATTTAATGTGAAGGCCCTCGCTGGGTGTAATGGAACCACAACAGGAGCCACTTTTGTTTTAAATTTAAGTATGTAATAACCTCTTTTTATGAGACCATCAAAGTTGAGTTTCTGAAATATCTTTACGGCTCTTTAAAAAATTGTTACAAAATCTTTGTTCGACCTTAAAAAACTGGTCAGATAGTCTTCAAATTTACAAAATATAATGATCTACACGTTTATTTGTTGGGCATATGAGGAATAGCGTATATTACCACCTGAAGGGAGATAAATGTATGATTAATAGAACTATTACATGTTTGATTTTGGCATTTATTGTGGTGCTCGGAATTTTTGTTGGCAACTCGTTTGCCACAGACGGGGTAAAGACACTGGATCTATCTACAGCGATAGGTCAGGCAAAACTGTTTGCAGGGCTGACCGAAGAGGAGAAAACTGCACTGAAAATGGCGGCAACTCTGCGGCACTGCCAGGAAGGTGATCGCATTATCGAACAGGGGAAGTCCTTGGGCAAAATGTTTATCATCCTTGAAGGTCAAGCCGGGGTAAAGGTAAATGGGAAACTGGTGGCCACCCTCCCAGAGCAATCACTTGTCGGTGAGATCGAGTTCCTTGACATGCTTCCAGCCAGTGCGGACGTCATTCTTCTCAAAGAATCCTATGTGATTGAGTTAAATAATACTACACTTAAAAGTCTATTGAATAAACAACCTCGAATAGGCTATATACTCATGAGCGAAATTGCCAGAATCGAAGCCCACCGTCTTCGTGCTATGGATGAGAAATGAGGAGTTTGTATAACTATCGGCTTTTTGGCTACAAGCTGAAAGCAGCACATATAAAAATACTTGAACTAAAAAAAAATAATTCATAATGTGCATAAGCATATTAGCTGCAGTGGGCTGTTAAACCTTATTTTGTGATGATTTTAATCAAATCCATTCTCCCGCTGTAATTTTGATAATATAGTAGCATGATTTTGAAAGGGACCCAAAAATCTTCTGTAGTTCCCCAGCGTTTAACCGGGATTTTCGCCAAAATCGATTTATTTAGTTCCTGATTATCCTGAATGGATTTGGTCAATTTGGGTCCAGGAAAATTTACGGCCAAGGGATTCAACATATTCCCTTGTTTTAATGGGATTGTTCCGGTCAAAGCTGATAATGTCTGCACCGGATCTGGCCAGTGCAAATGCCATACCCTGTCCTATTGAGGGAGCCGGTTACGATTGCATTTTTCCCCGAGAGATCAAACAAGTCCTGCATGACGCTTCTTTCTGGTTGGATTTGAAATGGCTGGTTGACGATTCAATTTGTTATCAACTGAGCCCGCTCTAGTAATCGTCGGTTTTATAATTGTCGGAATGTCATTCTTTATTTTATCCCATTTGTAAAGATAAAAGTCTGACAAAATCTTATTCAACAATTTCCAGGATCACACGTTTTTGTTTTTTCGCCGAGGCGCAGGATAAAATGGTTCGCATGGCCTGGGCTGTTCTCCCTTTTTTACCAATAACCTTGCCAAGATCTTCCTTGGCTACCCTTAATTCCAGAACAAGAGTCTGCTGAGCTTTGATTTCCTGGACATCTACTTTTTCCGGATCATCAACAAGTGCCTGGGCAATATACTTAATCAATTCTTTCATGACGCGATCTCCTTCTGCTAAGATGACAATGAAAATGTAATTTAAGTTTCAGCTATAGTTCACAAATGAATTAAATAATAAATTTTAGTTTTAATAGACCGCAAATAAATACTATTGATAGTAGCATACCATAACCATTTAGAATCACAAGTACTATTTCTGGTCTTCATCGGGCTCAGTCCATAAAATATGGTTCTTGTTCATAAAAAGCGTTTTATGTTTTACAGGATTTTCCGTGGTGTTATCGTACATGGTTGCATTGAACAGAATCAAAAAGGGTTCCTGATTACTGCTCAAATAGAGAAATCATGTACGATAATTTTATATTTTTGCAGCTTTCCTTGAATCAATTTTGCATTTTACTTGACATCAAAAAGAAATTAATTAATTTAGGAAGCAAGTTAATTATAAAAAAATGAATATTTTATTTTATTGCCCAGTAAAATTTTCTTTTCCGTTTAGGGCAGAACAAAGGGGATACCCGTGATCACTGAAATAACATCTACAGATGCTGAACGTAAAATGCTTGCACATGCCGGATATGGTGAGACAGCCATTAATTACTATCTTGAAAAAAAATATATGGGTCAGATTGAAAATGCCGATCAAGTTTCTGAAAAAATTGGGTCCTGCGGTGATTTTATGAGGGTCTATCTTAAAATGGAGGAAAACGAAATTATTGGTGATGTCAGGTATGAAATTACAGGTTGCGCAGGTGCCATAGCTGCAGCCATGGCAGCTGTAGATCTGGTAAAAGGAAAAAATCTTGATGATGCCTTGAAAATCAATGACGGGGATGTTTTTAAAATGTTGGAAAATATCCCGGAAAAAAAGCATCATTGTATTCAGCTTGCTGTAAAAACCATACACCAGGGAATCAAAGAATTGAAATTTGGGAAAACCAATTAAATACGTTACCTCTATTGTAACTATTTTTTTTGTATTTCTGTTAAATGGATGTACTTCATCCACAGATTTTCAGATTGAGGATCTTGCCAAGACAGATATTAACCAGGTGTCTGAGATCCATATGGATCAAGTAAAAATCTTGTTAAAAACCCTGACCCGCAAGCTTTATAAAATGAATTCAAAGGAGCTTGGCAAGACACCCGGAGCCACAATTGATTCACAGATAGCCAGGATATTTCAATGCCCGCCGGTCCAGCCCGATAAATCCCTTGGAGATAAAGAGAGTGTTGATGCCATTTTGCTGGGATTTGAACCTGAATTTAAAGGGGACCGGATATTTGCAATGATGTATGGGCTTTATACTATGGTTCATGCATCATACAGCAAAAACTGTGATTTTTTTATACTGGATTTTCTGGACGGCCAAAGCATATACAATAGTGCCCGGAATATCGAGATTTTTGTCTGGCGCCTTAAAACCAGGCATCAGCCCTATGGAGAGCTGTTTTTGATAACCAACGTCTGTGATGGTCCTATAGAAAATTTAAGTTTTGAAAGGATTTTCGGAAAATTAATTTCCCTCCAGGATACCATGGCCCTTATTGTTTCCACCAGAAAGGGAAGAATGATAAAAGAGGTCCTTCACATGGCAGGCATGGCTTTTTTACCCGTTAGGATTTATTAATTGCACAAACTTGTTATGTTACAAAGCATGATGCAGCTTTTCAAATCGTCTCACCTGTTCCCGGTAATATGACCTTTTATCTTCTGATATGGCAAGGGCTTCTTTGGCCACCTCAATTGCCTGGTCAATCTGGTTATTTAAAAACAATGCCTCGGCATAGGTATCCAGGATATATGCCTCCCTTTTGATTGATAAAGCTTTTAAAGAAAGTTTCAGAGCCCTTGGGTTATCCTTGAACCGGTCATCCGGGCAGGTGGCAAACAGCCAGGCAAGGTTATTGAGGGCATGGATATTTGCCTTGTCGATTTGAATGACGTTTTCATAGGCATCAACAGCCTTTTCATAATTTTTTTCGTTGTAATAATAGTCTCCCACAAAGACATAAAGGTCTGAATTCTCTGGATCCACTTCCAGCTGCTGGAATAGAATTTTTTCGGCAATATATTCTCCAAATGCATCCTTTGCCGAACCATAGCTAATGCTGTATCCTGTGTAGAACAAGGCAAGAACCAGTATGAAATACCCAATAATTATTTTTTTTACCCGGGTATGGTGACGGGCAATTAATCCTGGTTGTTCCTGGCATTGTTCCAGGAATTGGATCCTCTGGCCAATGCTGAAATGATGCCAGTTAGGCTTGTCAATGGATTGACGGCTCAGGGATGCAATCTTATGGAAAGTAGATACAAGGGGAAAAACATTGTTTTGGAAATTAAATACATGGAGATCTGCCTGGCGTTCAAAATTCCGCATGAAAAATCCAAATACAAATCTGAAATAGATCACAAAAAAGCCAATCAAAAACAGGCAGATTAGTATGGCATGGGCATCCCCTTTATCAATTCCAAGGAAAGCCAATCCCTTGTACAGGGGGCCGGCAATATAAAGCAGGTATATCATGGGTTCAAAAAAGACAAAATTGCAGGCAATAAACCCCATAAAAAAGAAAAGGTAAAAAACCATGTGAAATTTCTGGACATGGCCTATCTCATGGAGAATCACAGCATCCATTTCATCATCATTCAAAGAGTCAAGCAGGGCCTGGGTGACAAGAATATATCGGAATCGGCTCACAAGTCCCATGACGCCCGCCGTAATCATGTTGCCCCCGAAAAGTTCCCATTTGAGGATATCTGCATATGGCATTCCTGCTTTTTTACAGGTTGCCTCAATGCGGGCCCTTGAATATCCCGGTTCCAGGGAAGCGCAACGCCACAATTTTCGGATAAGAACCGGCCCGAAAATAGAAACAGCGGTTAGAAAGACAAGAATATAGCTGATTTCTCCGGCAGTTGTTTTAAAAAACTCCTTAACAGGCTCAAAAGGCAGAAACTGAATCATATCTGCAAACAGGGACAGGCAGAACCAGGGCAGCAATGCAGGCAGGGAAAATGATATATTTGAAAATACAAAGCTCTTTTTGGTCAGGTTTCCGGGCAAATATCTTTTCTGGGCACCATAGGCAGCGTTCCAGATAATAACAAGGTACAAAAGGAAAAGTCCCAGAAACAAAAACGCTTCCAGGGTGGGAATGAGTTTGAACAATGGCTTAACCAATGGGATGTCTGCAAAGAAAAGATTCAGTTTGTATACATAAATAGTAACGGCAAAAAGCATCAGGGCCAATATGGACAGCCTTGAAATAGCTGCATTAATGGCATGATCCAGGCCTGAATAGGAGAGAGTCCTTTTCCGGGAAAGCAGTTTAAAGTAAATATGACACACAAAGGCAAACAGCAGTCCTGATATCAGGGAGTAGTAAAGGCTGCTTAGGTCAACTGCCCGGGCTTTATCAAAAAGTTCGGAAGACGTGTAGATAACAAGGGCGATCAGAAAGTATAAAAAATTTGAAAACACGTTACTATTTCCTCAACTGATAATGCCATAATTGGCAAATATGCTTACCACAATCCAGGATTTTACATCAAATTTAAGGTCTGGTTCTTCCATAAGCATCGCTGCCTCTTCCCTGGAAAGCAGTAAGACCTCAATATCCTCGGATAATTCATTAAATTCATTGCTCGGCCTTCCCTTGCATTCAACAAATAACAGGCTGATGCTTTCATCTGTCATTCCGGATGATGAATAAATAGACGGGCTTTGTTTTAAAATTTTTATGACTTCCAGGCCAGTTTCTTCAAAAAGCTCCCTCTTTCCAGCCTGGACAATGCTTTCTCCCTTGTCCACAAGGCCTGCCGGGAATCCATACTGGTATCCTCCCAGGGCAACCCGGAATTCTCTGATGATCACCAATTTCTCTTCCTGTATATGAAAAGGAACCACGACAACTGCATCAGGCAGTCCAGGACTTTGGCTGAATGGGTCGGGATGATCCGATCGGGATGCAAACATCCAGTTTTTTTTATTTTCAACCCTGTCTCTGTATTGGATGGAAAACAGGTTCAAATGTTTGCAGTTGGTTATTTTTTCTATTTTACATATTTCCATTTTATTCCTTGGCCTCAATTCTAAGTATCAAGATAAGCATGGCAAATACAAAATACCACCCGAAGACAAGGACTTTTACAAAGAAAAAAATAAATTACAAGGAAATTTAATTGATATACATCAAATATCGGAATGAAAGCCAGAAATGGCAGGCACTTCCCAGAATGACAAACAAATGCCAGATTCCATGGAATCCAACTATGCCTGGGAAAGGGTTGGGTCTTTTAAGCCCATAGACCACAGCACCGCTTGTGTAAAAAAAGCCTTCCAGGGCCAGCCAGAAAAGGCAGATGGGCTCAAGGGTTTTGACCAAGGGATAAATGGCTACAATGCACAGCCAGCCCATAACCAGATAAATCGAAGTGGAAATCCATCGATGAACATTCATTGAAAAAATTTTAAGAAAAATTCCCAAAAAGGCAATGCCCCAGACCGTACCAAAAAGACTCCAGCCCCATGGGCCTCGAAGGGGAACCAGACAAAGCGGGGTATAAGATCCGGCAATGACAATGAAAATCATGATATGATCAATTTTGCGAAAAAGTAGAAGAGCCTGATCAGATATGCGCAATCCATGGTATAAAAAACTTGAAGTATACATTAGGATCAGGCTGGTGCCAAAGATGGAAAAGGAAACTACATGCCAGGCATCTGCCCGCAGGGAGGCAAAAACAACCATCAGGGTCAGCCCGATAATAGATGCCAGTGCACCCGCCATATGGGATATGGCGTTTACAGGTTCCCGGAAAATTTTTGCATACACACAGATTTTTAGTTTCACACTCATGTCCTTAGCATACCCTCAATTTATAGGGATTCAAAATAAATTTTAATTTTTACATTTTTTTTACTAAAATTCTTGAAAAATACTGGGGGTGTGCTAATACAATGAAAGTTGTAGTCACTTATTTTTTTTATCACTTATTTTTTTTATCAACGAATGAATAATTTGTTTGAGTTATTCAAAATTATTAACAGCATTAGATGAAGGGGAGTCTCTATGAAATTAGTAAAAGTACTATGCGTATGCATCACCGTTCTTGCCGTGTCCACATTTGCCATGGCAGGCACATTGGAAGATGTTAAAGCAAAAGGATTTATCCAGGCCGGCGTTAACGGCAGTGTCTTTGGTTTTGGAAAAGCCGATGAAAATGGTGTTTGGAAAGGCCTTGATGTTGATTGTGCAAGAGCTGTTTCAGTTTCCGTTTTTGGAAATCCCGACAAATTAAAATTCACCCCTTTGACCGCTAAAACAAGATTTACTGCATTGCAGTCTGGTGAAATCGACATGCTTTTCAGGAATTGTACCCAGACCTTAAGTCGTGATTCCCAACTTGGTCTTGATTTTGCTACAGTTAACTACTATGACGGCCAGGGATTTCTTATCCGCAAAGACCTGGGTGTAAAAAGTGCTAAAGAGCTTGATGGAGCTTCCGTATGCGTTCTTCCAGGAACAACCACGGAAATGAATGCTGCAGACTATTTCAGGTCAAACAACATGAAAATGAATCCGGTTGTTATTGAAAACACAGATCAGCTTGCCAAAGCTTTTTTTGCCGGTCGTTGTGACTGCCTGACTTCTGATGCATCCCAGCTTGCCGGAACCCGTGCTGTTGCTCCAAACCCAAAAGATTACATGATCCTTCCTGAAATTATTTCAAAAGAACCATTGGCTCCTGCTGTAAGACATGGCGATAACCAATGGAAAGATATTGTTAACTATTCTGTCCTGGCTATGATTAATGCTGAAGAACTGGGCATTACTTCTAAAAACGTTGATGAGATGCTGAACAGCAAAAATCCTGTAGTCAAACGTTTTCTGGGCGTAACCGCAGGCAATGGAAAAGCCCTTGGGATTGATGATAAATTTGCCTACAATATCATTAAAATGGTGGGTAACTATGGTGAGGTTTTTGAAAGAAATGTTGGTGTGAATACTCAGCTGGGACTGGAAAGAGGACTTAACGCTCTCTGGACAAATGGCGGATTGCTGTACTCTCCTCCATTCAAATAATTCATAACTTTGAATAAAATATGGTGCAATGCAAATTGCACCATATTTTTTAAAACGTATTTTTTAAAACGACCTTTGAAAGTATACGGCATAAAGCTATGAATACTACAGAATCAGAAAAAATTTCCTTTTGGTATGACCCAGATAAACGATCCATTGTGTACCAGGTGGGAGCGGCTCTTTTATTTGCTTTTGTTGCCTGGTACCTGGTGTCCAACACCATGACCAACCTGGAAAATCAAAACATTGCCACAGGATTTGGATTCCTGAATAATGAGGCTGCCTTTGAAATCGGCGAATCTTTGGTGGAATACTCCGCGGCAGACAGATACATGAGGGCCCTTTATGTTGGGTTTTTAAACACATTACTGGTATCTTTTATCGGCATCCTTTTGACAGTTATCCTAGGTACCTTTGATAACTG
>Ga0307988_1001142_pt1 | contig 15832 bp, 11 predicted proteins | sample EllFjometagen183_FD_203166 | JGI IMG/M metagenome (GOLD analysis project Ga0307988, IMG submission 203166) | Marine microbial communities from Ellis Fjord, Antarctic Ocean - #183 | ecosystem: Environmental > Aquatic > Marine > Unclassified | place: Southern Ocean | collected 2014-10-08 | reverse complement strand
CAACAAAATATCGTAGAAATCAGAGCATAAAATATAATAATTTAGTATAAATTAGTTAATTTTAGCGATTATCTCTAAACAGGAAACTTTTAAATGGCTATTTGACCATTTTAAGAATTGGCTAAATGGCCTTTTGAGAGTATAAGAATATTTTATATTTATTGAGGTTAACCGTGTGATAGGAAAATTTCTAATATTTTAGAGAGAAAATAAATATAGGTTTAATTTTATTATGACACGTTTTGGACTGTTTAAATTCTATTATTTCAGAAGTGTTTTTTGTGGTTAAATACGATGTTGAAAAAAACATAAAATACTATCGTTGGAAGGCAAGTTTTGACAATTTTGGATGGTGGGATATATTACAGTTCTTTTGCAGAAGTTAGAACTGATTTGAAAATATAAAGCCAAGGGTTGGTTAAAACAGGCTAAGATGAATTGTTATGGATTTAGAGGTTTTGATTATGCCCTGACGAGAAAACATGCTTAGGTATTAACATCAGAAGAATAGGTTTAATATATAATATTCATCATATGTCCATCGGGACGCATGTTGTCGGATGGCGGTTTGTTGTGTTTAGTAAGGTATTTTTTTCTTTGGCATTTATCCATTTTAAAGTTGATGCAATACTCTTTTATGAAGGCGGCGTATTTTAGGTTATTTGTTTTCTATGTTTTTTAAAAAAACCACAAGTTTTCAACTTTTCACACTGTTTAGGCATGATATAATTTTTCTATTTCAATTAAAAGATGAGAATACTTTGTTTCTGTTCTAGCTTAATCTTAATTTAAACTTTTAGCTTAAATTTTACAGTGTTTGATATGTTTTGTTCCAAGTATTTGAAATAGATTAATAAAAGTTTTGAGGGTCTTTTTTGTAGTTACTTATGAATACTATTTTGAGATGTCTGGAAGTTTGAATTTGCTGAAAGAACTGTTTTTTGCAAGTTTTCTGATTGATTCAACCACTGTACTGCAGTCTAAAGGAGAAGAACACAAATAGAACATATGACCTTTTACAATATTTATTGAATTTGAAAATTCATTAGTAGACCCTTCTTTTGTTAAGGGTTATTTGTCGGGCGGAGTGATTGTGTTTTAAATGGTGTAACAGATAAAAAAAGAATAAATAATTTCAGAAAAGTTTTTAACGGAAAGAATTTTTTTTTAGCAAGTAAGTAAGCACATAAAATATTTATGTGCTCAACTTCTTAGTTTAAAATCCACAAGATATTTTTTGGAAAATTGGGTTAAGTATGCTTTTTAAAAAATCTTATTATTTTCCAGCCTGTTTTAATCTGTGAAGCTCTAAACCCATTGTTTTCATCTGGTTTTCGTTTTCTTTTAGTTTTTGAGAAGCTTCTAATGTCTGGGTTTCAAGTGTTTTGATTTGTCCGTTTCTTTTTATAATTTCTTGTTCAAGGGCTGCAATGTGCTTCTTGTATTTTTCCACCATTTCATCATATTTGGCGGAAGAATTTTTTATTTCAAACTCGTATTTTTTCTTTATTTCAATATAGTCTTTAACTATTGAAAAATCAGAACTTGATTGTTGCTCCATCTTCTCCTCCTTTATAAAAAGAAATATTTCCTTTTTCACTAACTCCCAGCTGATCCATTTCAAGCTTAAACTCGCCCGGCAGTAGTGTTGCACGAACAGCCTCTTCATATGTTATTTGTTTGTTTGTTATTAAAGCAATTAAAGACTGTTCTATAGTCTGCATTTTATGCAGGACAACGGAATTTTCTATTTCTTTTCTGATGTCCTGTATTTCATTATTGTCGATCATCATTTTGATTCTTGGTGTTTTTATCAGAATTTCCACCGCGGCTTTTCGGCCCTTACCGTCAGCAGACGGTATAAGTTTTTGAAAAAGAGAGGCAATTAGTACATCTCCCAGCTGTCTTCTTATTTGTTCCCGAGCTGAAACCGGAAAAGCACCCACTATTCTTGAAATAGCTTCATAAGAACTGTTCGCATGAACAGTGGAAAAAACAAGATGTCCTGTTTCAGCTGCATTTAAAGCTGTTGTCATTGTTTCTACGCTTCTTATTTCACCTACCAGCATTACGTCCGGATCCTGACGCATGGCATTTCTTAAGGCGGTCTCATAGCTGTTTGTATCTATTCCCAATTCCCTCTGGGTGACAAAGGACATTTTGTCCCTGAAAAGAAATTCAATCGGGTCTTCAATGGTTACCACATGCAGGCGCTGGGTGTTATTAATATGGTCCATCATTGCTGCCAGGGTGGAGGACTTTCCTGAACCGGTTGGACCGGCAACCAGAATAAGCCCCTGTGGTTTGTTGCAGAATGTTTTTAATACCCGGGGAAGGTCCAGGCTTTCTATGGTTGGGATCTCTGTTGCAATATTTCTAAAAACCATTGCCAGAGTGCCGCGCTGATAAAAAACATTAAGGCGGAACCGTTTAAATCCTTCTATGGAATAAGAAGAATCAACGGCATAATCCTCATCAAGAATTTTTTTTTGTTTTTCTGTAAGAACCTGATCCCGTAGTTCTTTTAGTTCTTTGATGCTTAACTTTTCTTCACCAAACTGGTTTAGAATACCATTTATTCGAAGAAGCGGTGGGGCCCCGACCCTCAGATGTAAATCCGAAGATTTTTTTTCATACATAGTGGTTAAAAGCTTGTCAAGGTTCATGTTCACCTGCTTTTTTATTTTTAATGAAATTAATTATAAAAATAACCAATTAAAAAGTTTTGTCTATAATTGATTAGTTGTTTTTCTCATGTTTAGCATGTTTTAAAGATTTATTCCAGATATTTTCAAAAAAATATTATAAAAAGTATAAAATATATTCTTTATGGACATTGACATTAGTATAAAAATAATAGAAAATTTTATTATAATAAAAATAGCTGGAGTAGACAAAATGGCCGCTGGAGCTGGAAACAGCTTTCGGAGGAAAGTCCGGGCACCACAGGGCAGAGTGGTCGCTAACAGTGACTGGGGGCGACCCTAAGGAAAGTGCCGCAGAAAATATACCGCCTTTCGCATGTCGAGAGGTAAGGGTGAAAAGGTGAGGTAAGAGCTCACCAGTATTTCGGGTGACCGGAATAGCTTGGTAAACCCCACTCGGTGCAAGACCAAATAGAAGAACTTGAAAAAACATAGTTTTTTCAAAAGGCGGTCCGTCTTTATGTTCTCGGGTAGGTTGCAAGAGGCGTCTGGCAACAGGCGTCCCAGCTGAATGGCCATTACCTGATATTATCAGGGACAGAACCCGGCTTATACGTCTGCTCCAGCATTTTTATTAGGTTTGGCTTTTTAAAAGGCCAACTTCTGCTTTGCGTTTTATTTGTTTTTGTTGTGATTTACGGTTAGTCTGTCTCATGTCTTCGGATTTGTGTGTTTTTAATTTGGATTTTTTTATTTTATTAACTTTTTTTAACAGTTTTACTGGAATAAACAGATAGGGAAAATTTAATGGAAGATGAAATAAGGGAAAAATGCGGGATTAACAGGCAGGAAGCCTATGACCTAATGAAGCAGTATCTTCCACAGGATAATATGCAGAAGCATTCTATTGCAACAGAAGCAATTATGCGTGTTCTCGCAGAAAAGCTCGGATTTGACAGAGATGTCTGGGGTATTGCCGGACTTTTACATGATCTTGATTATTCTGAGACAAAAGATGATATGGAACGTCACGGTCTTTTAACCGAAGAGGTTCTTAGTGAAAAAGGCGTTTCAAAAGAAATTACAGACGCCATCAAAAGTCATAATGCGGATAATCTTGGTTTTGAAAGAAAAGAGCCTTTTGAGCATGCCATTACCTGTGCCGAATGTATTACAGGTATGATTGTGGCAACTACCCTTGTCTACCCCGACAAAAAAATTGCGGGCGTTAAACCCAAATCAATTACCAAGCGGATGAAACAAAAAGAGTTTGCCAAAAGTGTTAACCGGGATTATATCCTGGAGTGTGAAAAAATTGGCATCAGTCTCCCAGACTTTTCGATTTTAAGCCTTGAGGCTATGAAAAAAATAAGTGATGAGCTGGGGCTGTAGTGGCTATGCGTATTATGGGGAAGGTCTGGCTGTTTAAGCTGACAAAAAAAGGGATGCCGAAAGATCAGCATCCCTTTTTTTTATTATTTAATACAGTATCTATTTAATAGGCGTTAACTCAACCCTTCGGTTTTGGGCTCGGCCCTCTTCTGTATCATTGGTTGCAGCAGGAGCAGTAAGACCAAAGCCCTTAGCCGTCATTTTTTCCGCTACAATACCTTGATTGACCAAGTATTCATTTACGGCGGTTGCCCGGCGTTCGGACAGCTTCAGGTTATAAGCCGCATTTCCAACATTGTCTGTATGGCCCTGAATTTCTATTTTGAGTCCCGGATTCTTTTTTAAGACGTCAGCCACCTTGTTAAGCTTAACAGCAAAACCGGGTTTTATAACTGATTTATCTGTGTCAAAGTTAACACCAGCCAAGGTCCTGCAGCCTATATTGTTTACTTTTGCACCCTTAGGCGTCCCCGGGCATTTGTCCTGATAATCATAAACACCGTCTCCATCTGTGTCTTTTGGACAGCCCTTTGAATTTACAGCAACTCCTTTTGGCGTATCCGGACATTTATCTTTGCTATCCACAACACCGTCTCCATCGCTATCTAAAGGACAGCCCGTTGGGCATACAGCAACTCCTTTTGGCGTATTCGGACATTTGTCTTTGCAGTCAAAAACACCGTCTCCATCAGAGTCAACAGGAACTGGTGCCTCTTCGCAAACGAGTATTTTATCCATAAATCCCTGCATTGAAGCGCAGCCGGAAAAGAAAAGAGCAATAAATACGATAGTTATTAAACACATTGTTTTTTTCATAAAGTTCTCCTTTCAAGAGAGTTTTTATTTAAGATTCTAGTTAATTTTTAGAATTTAGTATGTTATGCATATATATAACATTTATATTTTTTAAATCAAATTTTATTTTAGAAAATATAAAAAAATATTTTTAATTCTGCATTAAAGGAGATATTCTTATAATTGTTTTTGTATATAGCCTGTTTTTGAATTAAAAAAGGAGGGATAAACAAGATGAATTTGATGAACATTCATACAGCAGCACAGGAGGAAATAAAAAAATATTTTTCTTTAAACCCGGTAAAGCTGAAACATCCCTTTCCTGAGCGGCCTATACGAACCCTGGGTCTTATGAATATAAACGGGGAGGTTTTTGAAGGCGATAAATTGTTACGGGCAGTTTTTATTCGTCCGGAACTGCCGTTTTACTTTGCTGTCCGATCAATGTTTATTCGTCCCCGGGTTGAGTTTGATCTTCCTGTATTTGCCGGAGAGATCATGCGTACCGGCAGTAAAAAAATGCTTATTGTTGATATTCACAGAACCGGTAAAACGCATCATGACGATTCGGAACTTTTTGAAAAGATGAAAAAGATCCGGAACAAATATCCCGACCTTACCAAACATACAAAAAAGCAAAAAGATGATATTCAGCAGGTTTTTTCCGAAGCCTCCTGTCAGGTGGTGATACCTCTGGAACTCGACAGCCGGGCAGAAAGTATTTTTAAGGAATATTTAAATCTTTTTTGTGAAATGGTAGAAAAGGCAGTACCTGTTTCAGGAGACGAACTTAAAAAAACAGAAGTTGTTTTTGAGGATTATTTAAAAACTCTGGTTGATCACGATCCCGGGGTAGGTATCTGGAAAATTTTGTTTGGTAAAAAAGGTGGTATTGAACGGTCTATGGACATGCATTTTGCCAGATAAGACAGGGTCAGTTATTGGCAATAAAAATATCATGCCACAGCTGAATGAAAAAGATTACGACAATTGCGCCGGAATAATCAACGGTCGCTTTTTTGTTATATTCTGTTAAAAGGTGGTCAACAAAAGCCGGGTTAAAATACCCGGTTTTTTTTATGTTTTCGTACGAAAGCAGGTCTCTTAACATTTCCCCTGCCGAATCGATAAACCAGTTGCCCGGCGGCTGCAAAGGCTGTTTCTTTCTTTGACATATTTCCTTTGGCAGCATGTTTTCCATGCTCTTTTTAAGAATATTTTTTTCAGACAGCCCCTGTATTTTATAGTGATGCGGTATCCTGAAACAGAACTCCACTAGTTCATGATCAAGAAAAAGCGGACGGTTTTCAACCGAGTTTGCCATACTCATCTTGTCTGATAAAGGAAGTGTCAGGTTCAAAAGACGCATTTTTGTTTCAAGGTACAGGGCCTGATCTATCAGGGGTTTTTGTGAAAGCTGTTCAAGGTCAAAAAAGAACGGGTTGTCCGGGCGGTGTGTTTCTGTTTTTGCAGTGTATTCGTTAGAAAAGAGCTGGTTCTTAAATTGAAACTCTTGAAACTGGTAGGGGATACCGGGGAAAGAGACCGGATATCGATTGCTGATATTTTTAAGATAGATATACTGTGCTTCGGCATCATGTGAGGTTTTAAGGTGCGGGAAAATTTTTCGTAAAAGATTTTTCCGACAGGGGGTTCCGGTTTTATCAATAAAAGCCATTGTTTTTAGAAGTTTAAAATAATCATATCCGCCGAGTATTTCGTCGGCACCGTCACCGGACAGTACTACTTTTATTCCCTGTTCCCGGGTCTTTTTTGATAATAGAAATAAGGGCAGGTTTAAAAGAGAAACCTGCGGGTTTTCCAGATAGTAGATCAGGTTTTTTATATCATCCGGTTCGATGCTGCACTTAAATTCAATATTCTCGGTATTAAAATGTTCTGAAACTTTTTTTGAATATTCAGACTCGTCATACCCGGCATCATCAAAGGTGATGGTTATGGTTTTTATGGCTGAATCGGACAGATTTGAATAAAAACCGGAAATTGTGCTGGAATCTATTCCGCCGCTTAAGTATGAGGCAACAGGTACATCTGAAACAAGACTGGATTTAACTGTGTCTTCAATCTTGTCTTTTAACATTAAGGCGATGTCCTCTTTTGTCTCATTGAGCATAGGAGACTTCAGGTCAATATCCCAGTATTGTTTCAGCTCAAAATTATCCGGGCGTATTTTTAAAAAGAATCCGGGCAGTAGCTGTTTAATTCCATCAAAAAAGGTATGGGGTGCGACATTAAAACCGTAGGTCAAAAGATTGTTTATAGCATTTGGGTAGATGGCTTTTTTTACCTCGGGGTGTTTTAGAATGGCTTTTATTTCGGAAGCAAAAACAAAGGTTCCGTTTTTTAAGTCGGCAAAATAGAAAGGCTTGATTCCCAGTCTGTCGCGGGCAAGAAAAAGTTCTTTTTTCCTTAAGTCCCAGATACAGATTGAGAACATACCCTTAAATCGGTTCAGGCATTTTTCTCCCCACTCTTCATAGGCCAGAAGCACGACTTCGGTATCTGTATTTGTTTTGAAGACGTGACCACGGGAAGACAACTCTTTTTTTAAGTTACGGTAGTTATATATTTCACCGTTATATACGATGCAGCGGGATTGGTCTTTGTTATAAATAGGCTGCTCACCGGCCGAAAGGTCAATGATGCTTAAACGGCGCGAAGCAAGATGAACATGGTTGTCCAGGTGAAAGCCTTCTTCATCCGGCCCCCGATGTTCAATGGCAAGAGACATTCTTTCTATAACAGTCCTGTCTTCAGGTATCCCATGCTTATTGTAGATTCCGGCAATTCCGCACATGTTTTTGCTTGCTAGTGAATGGGTATAGGTATGGTAATGTTGTTCTTATCGGTTCGATTTTGCAAGAAGTATAGGTTAAAGAATTCCGGGTGTCAAGAAAAGGCAAAACCCTTAAACTAAAAAAGCCCTGCAGAATTTTTTCTGCAGGGCTTTTTATTTTATTGGTAAAAAAGCTTACATGGGGATATTGCCATGTTTTTTAGCCGGCCTTGTTTCTCTTTTGTTCTTGATCGCGTCCAGAGACCGGATCAGGATTTTTCTGGTGTCCTTTGGCAGAATAACATCATCAACATATCCGCGTGCCGCAGCAATATAAGGATTGGCAAACAGACCTTCATATTCTGCTATTTTTTCTTTTCTCTTTGCTTTTGGATCGTCTGCGCCTTTGATTTCTCTTGCATGAATTATGTTTGCAGCACCTCCACCTCCCATAACCGCGATTTCTGCATTTGGCCAGGCATATACAAAGTCAGCGCCAAGGTGTTTACTGCACATGGCAATGTAAGAACCGCCGTATGCTTTTCGGGTAATCAGGGTCAACTTTGGAACGGTTGCTTCTGAATAGCACCACAGAAGTTTTGCACCGTGACGGATGATACCATTGTATTCCTGGTCTGTTCCTGGTAGGTATCCCGGAACATCCATGAGGGTTAGCAGTGGAATATTAAACGAATCACAAAAACGGATAAAGCGGGTTGCCTTATCAGAAGCATTCACATCAAGCGCGCCGCCAAGATATGAGGGTTGGTTTGCGATGATGCCGATAACATCTCCGTCAAGACGTGCAAAACAAACCACCAGGTTTAAAGCATAATGTTCATGGGGCTCAAAAAAGGTGCCGTTATCAACGATAGATTTAATGACTTCTTTAACATCGTATGGCTGGTTGGGATTGTCCGGAATTAAGGTTTCAAGCTCTGTGGTTTCTCTTTCAGGAGAGTCGCCGGTCTCTGCATAAGGCGCGTCTTCCATATTATTTGAGGGTAGATAGCTTAACAGCTCTTTTATCATATCAAGTGCATGCTCGTCATTTTCCGCAGCAAACTGTGCCACACCGCTTCGGGTGTTATGCATGACTGCACCGCCCAGTTCTTCATGGGTGACATCTTCAGCCGTAACCGCTTTTATAACCTGCGGGCCGGTGATATACATGTAGCTGGTATTTTTTACCATAAAAATCCAGTCTGTCATGGCCGGAGAATATACAGCGCCGCCTGCTGTGGGTCCCATGATGCAGGTGATTTGGGGAATAACACCGGAGGCGGCTGAGTTTCTGTAAAAGATCTCACCAAAACCGAAAAGCGCGTCAATCCCTTCCTGAATACGTGCTCCGCCGGAATCGTTCAAACCGACACAGGGCGCTCCTGCTTTCATGGCAAGGTCCATCACCTTGGTTATTTTTTTAGCGTGCATCTCACCCAGAGATCCGCCGCGTGCGGTAAAGTCCTGGGAAAAGACATAGACGGTACGACCGTTTACTTTTCCAAACCCGGTTACAACTCCGTCGGCCGGAATTTCTGTTGTGGGCATATTAAAAGAGCTGCAGCGGTGTTTAACGAACATATCCACTTCCTGGAATGTTCCTGCGTCAAAGAAATATTTTATTCTTTCGCGAGCAGTAAGCTGACCTCTTCCATGCTGTTTGCCAATACCCTTTTCACCGCCCTGCTCTTCAATTTTTGCTTTTCTTTTCTTTAATTCTTCTATTTTGTCACTGATGAGTCCCATTATTATCTCCTTCTGAAAGTCTATTTCGGGATATTTAATATTCTTTATATAGATAAGCCTATAATTTTTAAATATTTGACCTTTTTTGTCAAGAAAAACCCATTAGAGGATCTTTGAAAGCTATAATAAGTCTTCTTTGAAAACAGGATTGAACCTGAAAAATGTTGTTTTGACGGAGCTTTTTGCTATACTGGCCATCTGTAGAAACTTAAAAAATTATAAGAAACAAACTCATGGCAAAAGAAATACAGACACCTGCTTTTGAAGCAAGAAATATCTCAAAAAGCTTTGAGGGGAGACAGGTTCTTAAAATAGACAATATTGTTTTGGAAAAAGGGAAAATCTACTGTCTTTACGGATCAAACGGAAGCGGAAAAACAACCCTTTTTGAAATATTGATGAATATCCAGAAACCCGATTCTGGAAAGATTCTTTTTAAAGGGAAAGAGACCTTTCCCCGGTCGGATGGTTTTTCCGAGTTAAGGAATAACTCTACTCTTATCCAACAGAGCCCGCTTCTTTTTGATACCACGGTTGAAAAAATGTCGATTACGGTCTTCGCCTGAGAAAAATTCCAAAAGCTGAAAGAAAAGAACGGGTTGAAAAGAGTTTAAGCTTTGTGGGACTTGAGGGGTTTCAAAAAAACAGGGCCCGGAAGCTTTCAGGCGGTGAAGCGCAGAGAGTTGCCATTGCCCGGGCTCTTTCAATTGATCCGGAAGTTATCTTTCTGGATGAGTTTTCAGCAAATATTGATTCCAGATACAGGGAAATGATCGAAAAAATAATCAGGGATATAAACGAACACTTTAAAACCACCATAATATTTACCACTCACTATATGGATCAGGCCTATAGGCTTTCTGATAATGTTATCCATTTGTATCAGGGAAAAATTGTGGAGACGGAAGTGAAGAATCTTTTTCACGGTACATTTGAGAAACAAGATAATGAAATCTTTTTCTTAAACGAAAAGATAAAGGTTTCAGTTAAGAAAGCAAAAGAAGGGGCTGAAAATATTCTTGTTCCTGTAACCGCTATTACAATTTCAAAAAATCCGCTTGCTTCAAGCATGAGAAACTGTATTAAGGGAAAAGTGAGTCAGATCATTGATAAAAACGATTCTATTCTGCTAAAAGTTCTTGCCGGAGAGCTTTTTGAAGTAAGTATTACCAAAAAATCATTTAATAAAATGGGGCTGGGTCCAGGCACAGAAGTGTATCTTAACTTTAAATCTACAGCTGTGGAGATCTTATAATATAAGGGCCATTGCAGGTATAAAAATAATTAATAGTGGGTTAACAGTGCTATTCGTGCTTCTCGCTGATAATGATTTTTCCAGACATCCGGAAGTTCTTTCCAGGGGAGCGCCCGGGTAAAGTCACGGGAACAGACTGTCTGGTTCGGGTCTTTTTGGCATGTGTTGACAAAATCTTGATTTTTTTTTAGCCAGTCTTTATGAAGTTTTTTTGCGGCCGCGAGTATTTTTTTGCTGTTCATAATTTTTTCCTTAAACTTTTTATCTGCTCAAAGACTGCTTTAAATTCTTTCCTTGTTTTCTTTGCTTGTTTCAAGGGAAAGGTACCCTTTGCCCGGTCCCGTAAAACGAAATTTCCTTGTTTCAGAATATTTTGCGGTCGGCGCCATAAACTCGTTTTAATTCGTTGGGACTCAAACATGCATCGCCTAAAGATCTATAAAAGATCTTGAAACTACGGCATGGTCAAGATGCGGCCCAGATTTTCAATGGTTCCCTCTGGGGACCAGCCTAAAGCCGCTTGTTTAGCGAGGATAACTCCTCTGATTAAACCGTGAATAATCTTCGGTCTCTTTAGGATGAAAACTGTTTCTAGTGCAGCGTATTTTCATCTTTGTCATCTTTATAAATAAAGGCCTCTTCTTCTTCCCACTGCTTCAGTTTTAGCCGGCTCTTGCGTTTCTTCTGAAAATAGCCGATTACAAAGATGATGCTTGCCAGAAACCATAAAAATCCAGTGCTGGTGAGAATGGGAATCCAGTTGAAGCGGAGTCTGAGATACTGCCGCCACATGTCTTCCACTTCCCACCAGTCAAGAAAGTAGGTTCTTCTTATGGCCAGATTAAATTTATGGTGTTTGCTGTACTCGCTGAGAAAGGTTTTAAAAGCGCTGTCTCCGAATTTTCGTTTAAGAAAGGAAATGAAATAAAAACTCTGCGCATATGCAATCCTTGCCCGGCTTTCTTCATAAGGAAAGTGTGCGGTAATGTCCTCCATGGGCAAAACAGATCCAGTGAGCACAGCACCGGTCATGGTGGTCATGTTTGACAAGTTCCATTCCCCGGCCAGAATCATGGCAAGCCCCTCGTCCAGCCATCTGGGGACTTTTTCTTTTCCTCTGAACGCCTGACCCAGCAGGATATGGTTTAATTCATGCCGGAACACCGGGGCAAGGCCCTTGTTTTTTTGCTTAAGCAGGATCATCCGGTTTTGGGAAGGAAAAGCAACGCCTACTGCCCAGTCCGGAACCCGGGTGTTTTCTGGCTGAAACGTTTCAAACTCTTTTTTGTTTGCGGCTATAAAGACATCAATTTTTTCATTAGGAGCAAAGCCGGTAAGTTCTTTTACTTTATGGGCCGCAGGGTCCGCGTTTTTAACCAGAAATGAGATAGGCAGAGATTCTTTTTCATAATAAAAATTAAAGAACAGTGTTCCCCTTTTTTGCAGCGCCCAGGCAGAAGAGAACATAACTAGAATTAAAAAAATAGTTAAAAAAGCTGATTTTTTGAAAACGCACATAAGGACTTATTTTCTTTGCTGAACAGCCAGTTATGGTATACTTTTCAGAATGTATTAATCTAAATAACTTTTGTTAATATAAATCAAATTTCCTTACTTTCTTTGCTTGCTTTAAAGAAAGTAACAAAGAAAAGGCACCCTTTGTCCGGTCTCGTAAAACGAGATTCTCTTGTTTTAGGATGTTTGGCGGTCGGTGCCACAAACTCGTTCCAATTTGTTGGGACTCAAACATGCGTCGCCTACAGGTCCACAAAAAATCCTGAAACTGCGGCACGGTCAAGATGGAGCCCCGTTTTCCCATGGTCCCCTTTGGGGACTCTTATAAAGCCCCGCCCTGTGGGCGGAGGATAACTTATGAATATAAAGGTCTTCTTAAGATGAGTGAAAACAAGAAACTATATCTGATCGATGTCAGCGCCTATTTTTACAGGGCGTTTTTTGCTTTACCGCCGCTCACGAATTCAAGTGGTCTTCCTACTAATGCTATCTACGGTTTTACCACCATGCTTCAGAAGCTGATCAAAGATGAAGACCCGAAATATTTGGCTGCCATACTTGACCGTCCGGAACCCACCTTCCGGCATGTAGCTTATCAAGAATATAAAGCAAACCGGGATGAGATGCCAGATAATTTATCGCAGCAGATTCCCCATATTAAAAAGGTGATTCAGGCCTTTAACATTCCCATGCTTGAAAAGCCTGGCTTTGAAGCAGACGATATTATGGGTACTTTGGCTAAGCAGGCTGAAAAAGAAGGTGCGGAAGTTGTGATTGTTTCGGGTGACAAGGATATGTGTCAGATCGTGAGCAGTAAAGTAACGTTACTTGATACCATGAAGAACAAAATTACCGACATTGAGGGTGTTAAAAAGAAGTTTGGGGTTGAACCGGATAAGGTTATTGATGTTCTCGGTTTGATGGGTGATTCTTCTGATAATGTTCCCGGCGTTCCGGGTATTGGGCCCAAGACTGCGGAGAGTTTGATAAATGAATATGGCAGTATCGAAGAGATCTATGAAAATCTGGAGGACATCACCAAAAAGAAAGTAAAGCAGAACCTGGAAGAAAATCGGGAGCAGGCTTTTCTGTCCAAACAGCTTGTTACCATTGATATAAATGTCGAGCTTGAAAAACGCTGGCATGAGCTTGAACTTTCGTCGCCCAACATGGAAGCATTAAGGGAACTCTTTAAGAAGTTTGAATTTACCCGTTTGATAAAAGAATTCACCGTTGAGAAACGGGAAAATAAAAATTACTGCTGGATAACAAACCTTGATGAAATAAAGAGTTTGTTTTCCGAGCTTAAAAAACAGGGCAGTTTTGCCCTTGATTTTGAAACTACCTCAGAGTTTCCCATGCTGGCGCAGATTGTGGGTATCTCTTTTGCATATGAAGACCATAAAGCTTACTATGTCCCGGTTGCCCATGAAGGGCTTGAAAATCAGCCGGACCGGGATTTGGTTCTTTCTCTTCTTAAGCCGCTGCTGGAAGATGAGACCATCAAAAAAACAGGTCATAACCTGAAATATGAATACATAATTTTTAAACGTCACGGCATTCATCTTCGCGGGATGCAGTGCGATACCATGGTTGCTTCATATGTGCTGAATCCCTCAAAATATCGTCACAGTCTTGACAATGTTGCACTGGACTATCTGGATCACAAAATGATCTCTTTTAAGGATGTTGCAGGAACCGGTAAAAAAGCAGTGACCTTTGACAAGATTGAGATTGAAAAAGCTTCGGAATACGCTTGTGAAGATTCAGATGTCACCTCAATTCTTTCAAAGCTTCTTTTTCCCCAGCTGAAAGAAGAAAATGCAAATGAGCTTTACGATTCAATAGAAATGCCGCTAATTGAAGTTCTGGCAAAGATGGAGATCCACGGGGTTAAGCTTGACATGGAGTTTCTACAGGCCTTGTCCGATGAGTTTGGTATTAAGCTGGACGAACTGGAAAAGAAAATTTATCAAGAGGCTGGACAGGAATTTAATATTAAATCAACCAAACAGCTGGGTGAGATCCTTTTTGACAAACTGCTTCTTCCGGTTCAGAAAAAAACAAAGACCGGATATTCAACCGATGTGTCAACCTTAACCGAGCTTTCTCATCTTCATCCGCTTCCCGGAGAGATCCTGTTGTTTCGGAGCCTTGCCAAATTGAAATCCACCTATATCGATAATATGCCGGCTCTGGTGAATGCTGAAACCGGCCGGATCCATACCTCTTTTAATCAGACCATGACTGCCACCGGACGTTTAAGCAGCAGTGACCCAAATCTCCAGAATATTCCAATCCGCACAGAAGAAGGTCGTCGTATCCGTGAAGCGTTTATTGCCGAGCCGGGCTGGCAGATCCTTTCTGCGGATTATTCACAAATTGAGCTTCGGCTACTGGCGCACCTTTCAGGAGACGAGAACTTAATTGATGCTTTTACTAATGATGATGACATTCACGCAAGAACAGCCGCTGAAGTCTGGGATCTTTCCCCGGAGGAGGTAACCGGAGATATCCGGAGGGATGCAAAAGTTATCAACTTCGGTATTATATATGGAATGAGTTCTTTTGGATTAAGTAAAGAACTGGAGATATCACCCAAACAGGCACAGGAATATATTGACAGTTATTTTCTTCAGTACAGGCAGGTTAGACAATATCTGGACAGAGTGCTTGAGGATGCACGCGAAAATGAATATGTTTCAACCTTAATGAACCGGCGACGCTATCTTCCGGAAATTAATGCTAAAAACGGCGCAGTCAGAAAGTTTGCTGAGCGTACAGCTACTAACGCCCCGATTCAGGGAACTGCGGCAGATCTGATCAAGATTGCCATGATCAACATTGATAAAGAACTTGAAACAAAGAACCTTAAATCAAAAATGATCATGCAGGTACATGATGAACTTGTTTTTGAAGTGCCGGATGATGAACTGGAGGTTTTGAGCGCTTTGGTAAAAAACGGAATGGAATCCGTTCTTGATCTTAAAGTTCCTTTAAAAGTTGAGATGAGTTGGGGGAAGAACTGGAAAGAAGCGCATTAAAAACAGAGCAATAAATGGAGGTTTGACCTTATCCGGCTAATTTGTTTTTTACGTGGGCCTCTGGGGACTCGAAACTAAATCTACTGATTAAGAGTCAGTGCCCCCAAGTTTTCTAACCTCCTCAAGTTATGTAAGTTGTTAGAAAAACAATTCTTTATTTTAGAAGATTTTTTATCGTCCATTTTTTTGCTAATTTTGGATAAAAAGTCACACACTAATCCACACACTAAGATTTAAGAAATTTTCAAACACACAGCTTTGCTTAGTGGGTGCTGATCGGCTAGTGAAAGACTGGAGAGCTGAGACAGAAGCGAAAGAATTTTTGTTTGACGTGTCAGTACTTGCACTTGACTGAAATCGTCAAGATATCAAAGTGATATATATTTTGTATCAGGATTGAGTTGAATACGTGATGGTGATTTGACGACAGCCTCACACAGATATAAAAAATCAAATCTGTAAATAGACTTAAAAAATTAATGTTACCATAAGTAATATGAACTGTTGTCAAAGTTAAGAGTTTGGCACGCTACACGTAACAAAAGTGATTTTTCTATGGAGTTATGGTGGGTTACACGATTTTTATACTCTCGTTTTTTGTAGTTGTCAAGCCTCTTTCACCTAATGTTTACTGTTTTTT
>Ga0307988_1001141_pt1 | contig 15838 bp, 9 predicted proteins | sample EllFjometagen183_FD_203166 | JGI IMG/M metagenome (GOLD analysis project Ga0307988, IMG submission 203166) | Marine microbial communities from Ellis Fjord, Antarctic Ocean - #183 | ecosystem: Environmental > Aquatic > Marine > Unclassified | place: Southern Ocean | collected 2014-10-08 | reverse complement strand
TCCCATACTTGTTGGAACGGTTGTCCCGATATGATGTGACGGCATGAACATGATTAAATGCTTCATTGATGCTGTTGGTGGAATCGCCATAACCTTCATTGCCATATTTGGATATGGAATCGGCACAGTTACAACAGGTGGCGGTACAGGTGTTTTACAGACATCCGGCATTGCCATATCCATCCCCGGCATTGAACAATTTGCAAACATAAAATACTCCTAATAAAAAATTATCCCATGAGGATTTTTTCCCCGTCTATTTTTGTACTTTTTTTACTGTTCATAATTGTGTGCGTTGAATCCATCGAATATAACCCATCAGCATGCCGGGTCATTTGACCCGCTTTTACCATATCACTATCCTCCGTACTTCGGATATATCCCTTAAAACGATCAATTACCTGTTTTGCCATTGTATTGATCAAATTGCTGATCAAACGGACTGTTTTAAAACTGGCCTGAAGCTCATTTCCGTTGGCTGTAATATTATTATAGGAAACAATTGCTTCATGGCTTTTATGTATAACCTTTTTTGACAAAAAATTCACATCTTTTGATGCAATGGTCACATTGTCTGAGGAATGTATATTCAGGCTTCCCTGATTGGCCTGGAATGCCACGTCAGACGGAAAGGAGATATTCATTTTTTGAGTGGCTGGTCTTTCAATAATACCTAAAATATAAACCATTCCATTTTCATTTTCAACACAGATAATGATGTCATCCGGCTGTGGATCAATAATACAGGAGAATGTTTTTTTTGCCCTTATTGTTTCACCTGCCATGTTGATAATTATTTCATCGGGTATAATAGATATCACCGAGGCAGTCCGGATAACAGACTCATTGTTTGAATGAAACGGAATTACTTTTCCTGCTGAATTGTTCATTATTTCCCCCATTGTTCTGATTTTAATCTGACCTTGTCTGTTCCCCTTGCCAGAGATTTTTTTGAATCTTTCCACTTGGTGTTTTCATCTTCAGTTTCGTGCATATTTGTCATAAACAGGTTTGCATAGGAAAAATCCGAGTTTTTTATTTTTGCATGGGAAAGGTCTGCATATGTCAGGTCAGCACCTTTAAAGATGGAATTTTCAGCCGACACACCTTCCATTTGAGCCTGGTAAAGGTTTGCATATGAAAAATCAGTATTATTGAGTATTGCATCTTGCATACTTGCCATTTTCATATCTGCCTTTATAAAGCTTGAGCCGGAAAGTTTAGCCTCATAGAAATTTGCAACTTCAAGATATGCATTGTCAAATTTGGATTTCTCCAGATTTGCCCACATGAATCCACCCTGTTTGAGTTTTGTTCCTGAAAAATCACATCCGTTAAGAGTACTGTTATGAAATTGAACCTGGGTTAAATCCATATTGGAAAAATCTGTTTCATTTAAAATTGCGCCATGGAAAAGAGAAAGACAGATAACAGCATCCTTGAAAACATTGTTTTCAAATTCACACTCAAAAAAGGTAGTCTTATATAGATTAGCCCGTGAAAGATCTGTATTTTGCATTTTGCAGGAATTAAAAACAGCAGTATCAAGATTGGAATCGACAAAAGAAGACTCCTCAAGGTTTGTATCTGTGAACAAACACATACCCTTGAGAATAGTATTTGAGAAATCAGATCCCTTCATATCAGACTTTATAAATTTAATAAACTCAACATTTATGTCTTTAAAATCAACTTTTTCAAGATTGCATTTGACAAAATTTGCCTCATTTAGCACTGCCTTGCAAAAATGTGTATTTTTCATGGAGCAATTACTAAATGTTGTCTCTTTCAGGTTAGCCACTGTAAAATTGCAATTATCGAAACAGACTTCATTAAAAATACCACCTGACAGATCAACTCCACTGCAATCCATGCCTGAAAAATCTTCTTCAAAAAAAAATTCTCCGGACTTGACCTGGTTTGAAAGTTCTTTGCCTGTCATTATTTCGGTCTCCAGTGTTCAATGAGAGTTGCATCAAGATTGCAACCCTTAAAATCAGTATTTGTAATTGTTGATCTTAAAAAATCAACTGCATGCAAATTAGCTCCTTTGAATGAAGCACCCACCAGATTTGCCTTTGAGAGAGAACCTTGATCAAGGTTTATTTTATATAATTTGGCCCTGGTCAGTTTCGCTTTTCGAAATTGAGCATTCTTAGCCTGTGCATAAGACAGGTCAGATTCGGAAAGGTCAGTACCACCAAAATATGCATTTTCCATATTTGTATATGTAAGATCCGATTTTTGCATACCCATATTCTGGAAATTGGTCTGCGCTAAGCAGGCACCTTTGAATTTAAGATTCTTCACGCATGACTTTTCAGGGTCGGTTGCAGCAAAGCAGGCATTTGAAAGGTCAGCTTTTTCAAAGCAGATATTATCTAATTGAGTATCAAAAAATGTACATTTATTCATCAAGCTTTCGGAAAAATCACTTTCTTCAATGCTGCATTTTAAAAAAGCAGATGTGTTCATGTTGGCTTTTAGAAATTTTGCTCCTGAAATCTTTATTTCCAGGAAGATTACATTGGGCATTTGTGTTTGAGTAAAATTTGCACCATCAATTACAATTTCAAGTGCTTCAATATCTTCAAGATTGGCTTTTGAGAAATCAGCTTTAGTAAAATCACCCTTGGAAAGTTTTGCTGATTTCATGTTTGCGTCTGTAAAGTTCGCCCGCAAGGCATGAACAGCACCCACATTAGCTTTTTCAAAGTTTGCACCTGTAAGGTCGGCACCTTCAAACTCTGCTCTTGCCAGTATGGCTTCAGTAAGGTTTGCGCCCTTGAGGCTGGCACCTTTAAAATTCACTTGTTCAAGAAAAGCCCCACTCAGGTCAATACCATCAAGATTAACTCCTGCAAGATCAATACAGGCAAAGTCACCCTCTGATACATCTTCACCTTTTGAGACTGCATCAAGAAAACACTTCTTTACCTCTTCCAGAGATTCCTTATGGGGAGAAAGCCCTTCACCCATAAAATGGGCTGCCATGATATAGCCCTCTTTAAAACTTTTTACCCCCTCCTTAACAGCGTCTTCTGCCTGTTTAAATGAATCTGCCATCTGTTTCTTACTGGCTTCTATCTGTTTCTGAATTTCTTTCTCCAGGTCTTTTGTCTTTTCATCTTCGCCCCCCATTGCCTTCATGGACTGAACATGTTGCATTGCCTCCATGATTATAGGATCAATCTGAGTGTCAATTTGCCCCATCTGCTCAATTATTTCCTCTGCATTAATACGGGGTAGAGGAACTTTGGTTTCAGTTCCATCCAAATCAATATCATCCAATGTTTTCATGCTTTCATTGATTTTTTCTTTTTTTTCTTCCAGAGTTTTTATCTGGTCCGAGTCTTTAGAACCGATTTTTTCTTTTGCCTGATCTATCTGTCTGTCAATTGTATCAATTTGTTTCTTTATCGTAACCTTTGTTTTTTCAATCTCTTTTAATGCAATATTTTTAGCTTCTTTCTCTTTTTTATTCACAAACCCGTCCACGGCTTCCATGATTTCATCGATCTTGTCAAAGGAAAAATCCTTCATTTCAAGCTGTTTAGGATCACCGGCAGTAATACCCGGCATAATGGATTCCAGTTTGGTATTAAATTTTTCCACATCAGGGTCTGACTTGGCTTTTTGACCCATTATTTTCCTTATATCAAGTCCCCCCTCTTTGCCGGGCATATTCTTCTTTGCATCGTCTGAAAGATGCTCCCAGGCATCATCCGGGATATCAACATTGCTAAGATTTTTTTCAGCATTCTGAATGGCTTCCTCGATTTTTTCATCAGCCATCTTTTGTATGGTTTCAGCCTTTGCATCAATGTTCTTTGCAAGTTCACTCTCATCGTCATTACTTAGAGCCGTTTTCATCAAAAGCTCCATTGCACATTTATGGTCTTCAGGTATCAAATCATGAGTGTTCAGGTTTGTCAGCAGATCATCGTCACTGCTTTTTCGTTTTTCAAAAGCGCTTTTGTAATATTCAAGTGGGCGGGACTCTTGTGAGTTGTCTTCGTAGGCACAAAGAACATGAGTGATGTTTTCTGCCTCGTCATCTTCAACTTCTATAACCCCCCGGAAGATAAGAAGTGCAAGTAGTTTTTCCGGGAAAAACCAGATTGTATCAAGATTTAAAGGAAGTTCCCCAAATACCTCTTCCCCCCCTTTTTTTTGATTAATAAAACACCTTGCATAAAGTCCGGGAAAGCATCCCTTAATTAGTGGAATTTCAGGATGCATATTAAAAATCGAGAAATTTTCATTTCCTTTGTAGAAGCCTTTTGTCCACTGATCAAAAGGTGCACAGAGAAAATATTTCCAGTCATGATCCTCGGGATATCCTGGGAAATATTTTTTTTTGTAATCAGAATCATAGGTGCCTTGGTATTTCATCCTCTGGGGAAGCATGGGATAAAGAGGAGAAAAACCAGCTGGATCAGGTTTATCGCCTGTGGATGCAACCAGGTTTTTAGGATTTTCAATGCATGGAAGCAAACCATCTCTGTATCCAATTCCGTCTGGATTTTTTTCAAATCCTTTTCCGCCATAAGCCTTTGTATAGTCAAGGTGCATGGAGGTTATCTCTTCAGGTTTTGAAGGAAGCCCTGCTATCCATTTTCTTTTGCCAAAAACATAGAGATTTTTTTCTGTTTTATCGAGTCGGACCTTTACCTCTCCTCCAGAAACAGCCTTATTGCCAGGGGCAAAATAGTTTCCAGAAACAAGAAATTCACCATTGGGTTTAGGCATGCCCATGTCAGGCAGAGGATTCTCTCCCATGCATTCAAACACGTCTTTAAAATAATTCAGATCAAGAAGTTCCTCTCCTGTCTGAAGATTTATCCCAAGACTTGCCGAGGCAGTGAAATAGAACCTTCTGTCCTGCTCCAGTATCTGGTTGCTAAAAGATATTTGTAATGGCCTTATCGTTTTCATTGTTTAAAGCCCGGCCAGTTCAAAACCCATTTGCATCCTCAACTCATTGGTAGCAAGATCAATACTATTTTTTTGAATTTTAGCTCCATTCTTATTTATTGCAGCAGCCATATTTCTTAAATCCAATGATGCAATTTTTGCTTTCAAATCGGCTATTTCTGCGTCAGCTGCTGCTTTTTTTCGAGCTGTGAATCCTACGCCATCAAATTTCAACCCGCCGCTCGGTTTGAGCTTAAACGTCCCCCCTGCTCTGAGATCAAGTTCAAGTCCTAATCCTGCTCCAGTTTTCAGTTCAAAATCCAGTCCAAAGTAGATATTTATTTTTGCTTCTGCGGCAGCCGATAATGAAAAAGCTGCACTTACTCCAAAATTTATATTACAACTGGCCTTAGCTGCAAAACTTATATCACTACTGGTTTGAGCCGAAAATTTAAGACTTGTACTGGCAGATGCACCAAAATTTATAATTGCACTGGCAGTGGCCGCATAGTTGATGGAATTTGTTGTAGTTGCCTTCCAGTTTGTACTGTTGGTGACGGAGGATTCTTTATTAGCAGCCGTTTTTGTATAACTATCAAACATTAGTTTACCTGTTACATAACTCCATTTTTTCTCCCATTTTTCCCCGCCGCCTGATTTCATATAATATGATTGGTACTTCTTGCCATCTTTTAAAACCCATTTTTCTTCTATAGCCCTTTGACCAATTGTTATATCATGAACACAGCCGTTTGTTATGGAAATTGCATTCCCTTCCCGGTAATCATAGGAGTCTCCAAATTTTTTTTCCACCCAGATGTTTTTCCATCCCTCTGTATTCGTGCCGGAACTTTTATGTTTCTTATTCCAAGCAGACCACAATTCATTCTTTGCTTTTTTGGAGCCCGCTGTCTCTGTGTCGCCAACTTCTTTCCAATTCTCATCATGGGTTTTACCTTCATTCCAGGATGGCCCACCTTTTTTAAGCATATCAAAAGGATGATCATCGCTGTTTAGTTTTGCCGACTGATCCAGATGCTCTTCCACATAGCAGTTGCCAAGGTTGTAGTTCCAGTATCCCCCGAAATCATAGATATTGCCTTCCTGAATGTTGAATGTATCACGATGAGCGACCTTTCCCCGGCCTCTAAACACATGGGGGTACCACTTTTTCCAATCCTTCCTTCGGTCTTCTACCCAGGTTGTTTTATCCCAAGGCTTATTATAGGCATTGCTGGCAATTATATCCAGTTCGTCATTATGCTCCTGAGTATAGGGAGATCCAGGGGCACCCAGTTGATCATCGGTGAGAGCATCTTCCGATTTGCCCTTGAGTCTATCTTTTATGGGGTCACTGGCCTTATTATGGTTCTCTGAAATCCAATAGTTCCAGCAGTCTTCCCAGGCATCCTCCTCCCATTTGAAATAATTGTTGTAATGCGTCACATTGGCCTTTTCTATCCACAGATACGTTGTCCCGGTTAAAACAATTTTCACAGTATTGGTGTCTGTTGTAAAGTTGGATTTGTCAATGGAGTAATTAATCCACTGGTTGTCAACAAATTGATTTGATTCCAAGATCGCGTCATTAACAAAAATATCTACATAGCAATCGCTCGCGCCATTATGTTCTGATCCCAAAATGCGACAGGAAAAATCGGCCTGGCCTTTAAAGGTAAAGAGAAGATACCCTTGTTGTGAATTTATCTGCTGTTGTGAATTTATCTGCTGTTGTGAATATATCTGCTGTTGTAAATATATCCGCCAATGATTTTTGTAGTGAGAATCATATCCTGCACCGTTGGAAGAAAATTTCAAAGCATCATCATACAGCGGCGTGGATTGCTTGAAATCCCATGATTTTGTTCTTACTTTCTCATAAAAAATTTTAAAATTTTCAGGAACCTCCGGAACCGGGGTTGTCTCATAAGCTTGAGGAAAATCTGGTGGTGGGTCATCATCGCTTTCATCCAATGGGGCCACTTCATCATATCCATGGGGATTTTTCGGTGCGTATTGTTTTATGGAATCAATGAGGTCATCAGCCGCTGTTCCTGCATCAGCGCTGCTAATGGAACCAAATCCGTCATCATCCAAATCCTCTTTCTCATACTTGTCATGCGCACTTTCTTCTGCCGGTCCAAGTTCTCTTTTTATATATTTTCCTCCAGCAAACACATCAATTGTATGGGGAGAATGAACTTTAATATGTTGGGGTGCTTGATCTTCAAATTCAATATAATTATTGGTATCAGATCCTTCCCCGGTTGTTGTATCGACAGTGCTTTTTTGAGCAGCCCCGGCTGATTGATCCACAGGATTTTTTCCTGTTTTAATGGATGATTTGGTCTGGTTACCGCTTGTCACCGTACTTGCTGTTTCCGGATTTGGAACGGCACCTGCAATTACCGGTCGGTCGGGATTTCCGTCAATAAAAGTTAATAATACCTCAGTTCCTTTATTCAGTGGAAAATGCATGCCCTGGTTCTGACCTGCGGAGGGTTGCATCATGCGGAAAAATGCTGAGGCCTTGCCGCCAAATCGACCACTTCTGTCAAAGGGGAGAATGATTTTGTACCGGCCATGCTCATCCAGTTCAGGGAACTCTCCAGTCCCTGCGGCATCTACTTTTGCATTGAGGGTTCCGGATATCTTGGGTTTTTTACTTAGATGCTCAGGCCGGAACTGTTCGTCTGAGTAAATAGCTGTAAAGGTGTTGGAATAAAACATCTCCTCATCTCTGGCTTCAACGGCACCGCTTATTCCTGAAATCAGATATCCTGTCTGGTGCCCCTCATGGGTAACATCCGTCACCAGGTATTTCCTGTTGTATACGTCCTTGTAGTGTTCATTGAGATCAAATGTATATCCCGGTATCATAAAAGGGACTGAACTTTCTCCCTGGAAAATTGATTTTCTGCATAAAAGTGCCTCAGCCCTTATTTTAGCCAGCCTGTTCCCTTCATTAACTGAATCAAAATGCACTCCGTAAATATAGTTTTCACCCCTGCCGTTTTCATCTACATCTGCAATGCCTTCCATGGCCTGGGATGGTTTAAGATAGTTATAATCCTTTAAATAAACTCTTTGGGGAAGCAGGTTATGTTTACATGTAAAGGTATGTATCACTTCCTTTGTATGAAGTGAAGCAAGCCCTGACTGTGGGTCATAAATAAGATCTTTGCCTAATAACAGATCTTTATGTTCCATTTTAGTGTCCGTAAAAACCACTTTTTCACCACTTGGTGTCTGTTCGAAAAAGTAGTAGAGACCTTCTCTTTCCGCCCATCTTGAAACAAAATTAAAATGGGACTCATCATATTGACAGATATATTCAAGTTTTTTGTAAATATTCTTAGGATTAAGATTGAAGTCAAAATCGTATGTTTGTTTAAGTCCACCATCTTTTAAAGCATCTTCCATTATTTCAGGAATGGTCAAATCCAAGTACACCTGGTTGTGATGGGTTAAAGAAAGCCAAAAGAGTTTTGGTGCAAGAACAGCTTTAAAAAAAAGATAGTCATTAAATTCCTGGCTTTCTTCAAATTGTATAAGAATACCATTGAAATCCACATCATCTTCTTCATCCCGGTGAATGGTAAAGATTGCTGGGTTCTGTAAAACCAGCAACGGGTCAATGTCCCTTTTTTCCGAAACAAGCAATATCTCAAACTCATAGGGTTTGGAAACAGCTTCAAAGCCTTTAAAACTGACAACGGTGAAAGTTTCTTTGTCCATTGCCTTGGAGATAAAAGAATATTTCATTTTATTTAATAAGGACATTTTTTACCCCATATAAATTATGATTCTTAAAGTGAATTTTTTTCTCAATTTTGTAAACTTTCATATGAAAAAATAAAAACAGTTCACACAAGTTTTAATACATGAAAATCAGCCTCATCTTCCTCATCAGGCATTTGGCCAAATAAAATATTGCCTGGAATATCTGTATATCTTACATAATAGGATTGATTTTCATCAATTGAATTTTTTACAGCCCAGGCTGTGTAGTCATCTGTGCCTGATTTTAGTTTGAGCCCCTGCATTTGATATTCCAGAACCGTTTTCAAGGGAATGGAATCTTTTGGTCCCACACCATGGGCATTTACCTCAGATGTCAGGCCGCCTGCCAGCACACCATTCCATGTTTTCCCCTTTGCAGGGCCGAATTCAAACCAGATGCCATAGCCCTGGTTGGCATGGATATTTATTCTGTATTCAGTGGGGATTTTTTTAACGGGTGTGTTTGCCTTTGCTGTCATCTTGGCAGCCAGAGATTTATTATCTGATTTGATGATGTCACATCCCCTGAATGGAGTTGGCAGATCTTCTATCTTTAATGATTCATCCGGGCAGACAAATAGAATCGGAAACCCAATCCCCTTTATATGCTGTAATGAAAGGCAAAGAAGTGACAATCCATATCTTACAGGTTCTGATTCAAGATCTTTTTGTGTGCAGGATATAACCCAAAGGGCTGTATCCTTTGCAATAAGGTTTTCCAATGGCGACTGCCACGCCATTTTTTGCAGGTCATCCACCCAGAAATGCCCGTCAGGCGCAAGCCCGTATTTTTTAGCAAGGTTAAGCAGACCTGTAATCTGCTTTTCTTCCCTGGACATTGATGTAATCCATATTTTTTTTTGCATCAATAACTCCTTTTGGCTATCCTTTTTGCTTTAAAAATTATTCAGTGAATTCTATTGAAAATTCATCACTTTCATCCAGATCAAGAAGGATTTCTGAAGGCATGTCACCTGAACTCATTTTTGATAAAAGCTCCCTTGAAATCCTTGGGAAAATGTTGGCATTTAAGATGTAATCAATGTTCCTGGCTCCTGTTTCAACTTCAGTACATCTTGCAGTTATCTGTTCCATAACCTTGTCAGAATAATTAAATACAATTTTATTATTATCCAGCAGGGTTTTCTTAACCGCATTCAATTTTAATTTAACAATAAGGGCCATTGCGTCAGGTCTCAGGCTGATAAACGGAAGAACATTCATTCTTGCAAGAAGTGCAGGTTTAAAATATTCTGATAACATCGGTCTGATGGCAGCCGTTACCGCATCAATTGAAATTTCTTCTTCATCTGCCGTCATCTCCTGGATAATATCCGTTGCAAGATTACTGGTAAGTATGATGACAGTATTTTTAAAATTGATCTCTTTGCCTTCACCATCTGTCAGAATACCTTTATCAAAAACCTGGTAAAACAGATTTGATATATCCGGGTGAGCTTTTTCCACTTCATCCAGAAGAACAACAGAATAGGGTTTTTGCCTTACGGCTTCTGTTAACATGCCGCCTTCCCCATATCCGACATAACCGGGAGGAGATCCGATAAGACGGCTTACCGTATGGCTTTCCTGGAATTCACTCATATTGATGGTCACACTGTTTTTTTCACTGCCAAAAAGAATCTCTGCTATGGCAAGGCCGGTTTCAGTTTTTCCTACACCACTGGGACCTGCCAGAAGAAATACCCCAATGGGCTGATTTGGATTTTTTATCCCTGATTTGGAAGCTCTGATAACTTCTGAAATAGCAGCAAGTGCATGATCCTGACCCTTAACACGGTTGTTAAGCAGATGTTCCAGGTTGAGGATGCTTTCTGCCTCATCCTGCACCATTTTCCCCAAAGGAACCCCAGTCCAGTCAGAAACAACCTGGGCAATAACATCCGGATTTACTTCAAGCTGCATCAAAGGGTTATCCCCCTGAGTTTGGGTCAGCGCTTTATCTGCATCATTCAATCGGGTTTTAAGATCTTCTACGGTTTCAAGATCATTTTTGTCAGACTCCTGCAATGTTTTTCTCAAGTCAAGCACGATCTGAGCAGCCTCTTTTTCTTTTTCCCAGCTTTGTCTGATTTCAATTGCCCGGGATTCCATTTCTGCAATAGAATTTACTATTGAATCATACTCATCAGGGTCAATTTCCATATTATTGTCCCGGTCACGTTCCATGGCGGATTTGGTTCTCTCAAAAGCCTGGATTGACCTTTCCTTATCCTCAAGAGCAGGCGGTTTGGTTGACAGATTTATTTTTACCCTGGCACATCCTGTGTCCAAAAGATCAATTGCCTTGTCAGGAAGAAATCTTCCGGTAATATAACGATCGGAAAATTCAGCAGCAGCTTTTACAGCACCTTCTGTTATGATGACTTTATGGGCATCTTCATATCCAGGCTTCAATCCCCTTAAGATCAGTTCTGTGTCTTTTACACTTGGTTCTTCAAGCTTTATGGGCTGAAATCTTCTTGCCAGTGCCGGGTCTTTTTCAAAATACTTTTTATATTCACCCCATGTGGTGGCAGCAACAGTACGCAATTCACCCCTTGCCAGCGCTGGTTTTAAAAGATTGGCAGCATCCCCTCCACCTGCACTTCCACCAGCCCCTATAAGGGTATGGGCTTCGTCAATAAATAAAATAATAGGGGTTTCAGAGGATTTTATTTCATTGATCACTCCTTTGAGCCTGTTTTCAAATTCCCCTTTCATGCCTGCTCCAGCTTCCAAAAGCCCCATATCCAGTTCAAGCAGGGTTACATTTTTCAGCACATCAGGAATATCATCCTGGACAATTCTCAAGGCAAGTCCTTCAACCACAGCTGTTTTCCCAACGCCTGGCTCTCCAACACAAATAGGATTGTTTTTTCTTCGCCTTGCCAGAACATCAATCATCTGACGGATCTCTTCATCCCTTCCAAAAACAGGATCAATCCCGCCCTGTTCGGCTTTTTCAGTGAAATTATTGCAAAAGCGGGCAATAAAACTTTCACCTCCCCTGGAAGGAGAGGCAGCAGCCCCTGCAGCAACTTTCTCTTTTGTGGACAGGGTTTCAGCCGACCCTTTGGTAATGCCCCAGAATTGTTCCAGCAAAGTGTCCTTATTTATTTTTTTTAAAATATCTGCATAGTTTCCTGATATATAGGAGTGAGGTCTGGCTAAAAGTGCCAGCAAAATGGCACCAGACCTGATTTTTCTTTCTTCAAGTTCAATGGAGGCAATCATCCAGCCATCCTGGAAAAGATCAAGAAGCCTTGGTGAGAAAACAGGTTTGCCGGAATTTCCTGTTTTAAATTCTTCTAGTGCGACTTCAATTTTTTTCTGTACAGCGCCGGTTTCAATTTCAAATTGCTGAAATATCATTGAAAGATCAGATCTGGAATCCTCAAGCAGTTTGAGAATAAAATGTTCAACTGAAACCTCATAATGTGTTCTGGAAACGCATAATCCAGCACCCGTATGCAAGGTGTTTGTACAAAAATCATTTAAATGGAGAAGTAAAGATTTTGTGTCGACATTTACCATTGTCACCCTCCCTTATTTATTTTTAATTTGGTTTTTTTATATTGCTGAAAATATCGGTTCAACCTTGTCAGGCATGTTGTTTTCAGAAACAAGCCATGTATTCCATCCTAAATTTGACCATTTTTTATTGCCAGGCTGTGCGGTTTGAATGTTTTTACCTTCAAGTTCAACAACCAGTTCCCACTCAAGGGGCTGATTCACATAAAAATTTACCATTTGTTTTAATTCCAGGAACAGCTGTTGATCCGGAAGAAACAAATGAAGGATATCGGCATTGGCTTCAGTAATCACCATCTGAAACTTTCCTGTGATATCATTGATCACATCCCCTATGACAGAATCTTCTCCCAGTGTGCAGGATGATATGCCTAACAAAGAATGCTGATCATCCGGAATGGATACTTTTCTTAAAACGCATTGGTTAATCTGTATCTGGTTTTTCAGATTAAAACAGTCTTCAATGATGGATATAAGCCCCTCTGCAGATCTTGGGAACTGAATTGTGAGTCCTGCATATCTGAAATATTTTTCAGTATTGTATATCTGCTCCCGCAACTGCTTGTTTTCAAGACCAAGCAGACAATAAATCATATTGATGACGGTTTCATCATTTTCTTCACATATTTTATAAAATAGTCTGTATTTACTCCATATTTTAAAAAATATCGGATAAATTGAATAATTTAAGATATCAATAAAGTCACGCTTTATTGATTTTTCATTGTTAAACTCTTCAATAAGATCTTCAGTGTAAAAAGTCGGGAGAGGAGAGGATGTTCCATACAGTCCAAGGAAAGTGGCTGTAATCAGGTATTGTATCGGTTCATCCCCGATTTTTTCTATTTGTGTAATATCCGTTCCCGGAAATCTTAATGAGAGTTCCGGTCTGATTCGTATCTGGTTGTCTAAAAAATCATTTCTGCTGAAATCATTTTCCCCGGTTAAGGAAACATGATGCAATAAAAGCCGGATTGCCTGGGCAAAGGAAAATGAAGAACTCTTTGCAATCAGTTTTGCAGTTATTTCAAACTTATGTTCCCGATCCTCGGCAGCCATGAAAAAGATTCTCCTGAAATGGTTTCATTAATAATCAATCGTGTGTAATTGTTAATACTGCTGTACCGGCTGAAAAATTCATCAATTACAGCCCCGAATACCACAACATCTCCTTTGGATGCAAAGTCATCCTTGCTCAGGGAAATGGTGATCTTTTCCCCCCTGACAACCATTCCCCGGATCAGCCGGTCCTCATCCTCAATCTTAAAATCCAGAATACCCTGTATCCGTTTAAGATTTGTGGCAACCATTCCCTTGTCCCGACTGTTCTGTGAAATATACAATTGAAGGATTTTTCTAAAGCTTTGCGCATCTTTCAGGGAAAGCAGGTTTAAAGACATATGTGACAGAAGCCGCCAAAGCGTATCACCTTCCAGGGGGGGCTCGACATTTGTAGTCGGCACGGTAATATTAGTAAAATGCAAAAGCTCTGGTGAATTGAAGGTGTGTTCACAGATATCGCCCGGCATGAGCTGTTCAGGTACGGAACCATTTGTACAGGTCAGATCCACAGTTAAGGTTTCCTGTTTATATTCGCTTTTCTGACTTGCATAGGTCAGGTTCAGGTAAACCTCATAGGTATTGGTAATAGGAGAAAGCTGCCGGATTGCCTTAAAAAAGGACTGATCCTGAGTATCAAACGAAAAATAATCCATGGGACTGTAGTCAATGGGCTTGACACTTCCCTGGATGAACCCCGTGACCTTGTCAACACTATATATCTGGTATCCTTTTCCGGTCTTGGATGATGGCCGGACCTTGATTTTTTCCTTTGTGTGATCCATCACAACCGGCTCGGCCTCAAAAGGGAAAATATTGATTATTGGGACTGAAAATAAAGAAAAATTATCCGGCGATACATTTGGAAGATCAAAGGAAGGCTCCTTGAATTCAAATACAATGTCAAACTGATTTCCCTCTGGTTTATTTTTCCAGTTCTTTAAGCCGGATAATTCAAAAAATAAAAATTTCTGGGGAAAAATAAAATATTCCTGTAAAAGGGAAAATCCGGAAAAAGATTGAGCCGGATAAGAAAAAAGAGAATTGGCTTTTTCAAACCCAAGAGATTTAAAATCATTTTCTGGCAGGACATAAGCTTCCGGATTGTTTGGTGTAACAATTTTAATTTTGGAAACAAACTGTGTAAAACACGCAAATATATTAGATGTTTTTGCATATGAGCCGGAAAGAAAAAAGGACAGCTTGTCCGGATTCCACTGGGACAGAGAAATCCCTGCAAGTTGAAAGGAAAGGGTCATTTTATATTCCTTTTCCCTGACCAGACTTTTGGCTGATACAATTTTCAGGGGATGGACATCAAGATCAAAACAGGTCTGAAATGTGCATTTTATGCCGTCCTTTTCTTTTGAAGACAAATAGGTTCCCGACGGCACCTTGATCGTTTCAATCAGCGATGGTTTGGGTGTAAACGAGATAATGGATGTACAGGGAATTGGTCTCAGATAATGGGGATAGACAATATCCATTAATCCGTGGATAATTTCAGGGAAATCATCATCAATCTTATGCTGAAGGTGGCCCGTTAAAAATGCAGTTCCTTCGAGGAGTCGTTCGACATCCGGATCGACAGATTCACTGGCCAGCATGGGAGCCGCTGCAGGATGTGCCTGGGAAAATTCTTTGGCAAGTTCCCTTAATTTATGCAGTTCATTTTGATAATATTTATTAAACAATCGTGTTCCCCTGTCTATTTATAATCATCTTGCCCCCTGGCCGGACAGATGTTTCAAAAAATACCGGAACATTTTCCTGTCTTGCAAGAACCCCTTCGAGGCTGAAATGAATCGTTAAAACATTTTTATTATCAGATTCAATTTTTACTTTTATCTTTGATAATCGCTTCTCGTATTTTTTTACAGCAGCCAGAACAGCTTTTTCAATATTTTTAATAGTTTCTGACAGACCACCGCCGGCAAAAACAGTCATGTCCGGCATGCCGTAATCATCGGCAATCTGAACACTTCCCATATTTGTATTCAATAGTTTTTTCAAATGGGTCATGATTGAACGCATTTCGATTTCAACGGGGTTTTCCTGAATCTTTCCCTCCCCGGTTGATTCAAGAGCATCAATACGTTCAAGCAGAGTGAGTTCATACATGCAAGGATACCTTATTTGTTAGTAACGACTCCGGGTGTTTAGACTGAAGGCTATTAGACATTGCGGGTGAACCGCAATAGTCTAAAGCCTCACAGCCTATCTATCTGAAAAGTTGCATTTGTTATTTATAAACCCATATATTTTTATTAAGCTGGTTTTAAAAAGTCATCCTCGGATTCCGTGCCTGCAATTTCATGCCTCCAGGAAATCTTTGAATAAGTAAACTTTACTGATTCCATATCTTTATAAGGTTCATTACCCACAACAAAATTCAAAGGATTGTACTCCTGCATCTCGACAATAATGGCATCCGTCAGTGTTATGATATAATAAAGTTCCTCTTTCCCCTCAGAGTTGATACGATAGAAGTTGTGCTCAGTATCAACATGTTCACCTGTGCAGCATGCCTGAAATAATAGCGGTGAAC
>Ga0307988_1001140_pt1 | contig 15847 bp, 14 predicted proteins | sample EllFjometagen183_FD_203166 | JGI IMG/M metagenome (GOLD analysis project Ga0307988, IMG submission 203166) | Marine microbial communities from Ellis Fjord, Antarctic Ocean - #183 | ecosystem: Environmental > Aquatic > Marine > Unclassified | place: Southern Ocean | collected 2014-10-08 | reverse complement strand
TTAAGAGTTCCCCCCGAACTACATGCTGAGATTGCAGCACGAGCAGCAGCAGAAGGTAAAAGTCTTAACAAATGTGTTACTGACTTGTTGGACGAAGCTATCCAGAGTCAATAAAAAACATGTAACCATTCATTGCAGCGGACCACTTGGGGCGGCCTTCGGCCTTAAACCCAAGTTCCCTCCCTGCGGTCGGTGGCCCCTGAATTCAACAGGAATCATTCACAGTTACAAAGGTATATATGGAACAACTTCTAATCGTAGGCAGTATTTACAATTTATCATTTGCAATCTTTCATCTTTTCTTTTGGAAAATTTTTAAATGGAAAACACAATTGGCCAAACTGGACTTTATCAATCGTGCAATAATGCAAGTTCTTAACTTATGCTTAATATTTTGTTTTTTAATGTTCTCCTATATCTCCTTTTTTCATACATCAAAATTATTAACGACACGATTAGGCCATTCCTTAATGGCCGGAATATCCATTTTTTGGGCGTTTAGAGCAATTCAACAAATCGTATTTTTTAAACTCAAACACTGGGGTTCCATACTTTTTCTATTGGTATTTATTTGTGGTGCCATCATATACGCTATTCCAGTGTTCAAACTACTTTAAGTTTGCTTTCAAACGAATCGTTGCAGCGGACCGCTGGGGGCAAGCCCCATTTTGATACCCAGTGGAATTATTTCTAAAAGGAGCTATCCCGGATATGATTAAATCAATTTTATGTTCCATCAACGCATCAAGGGTATCTTTTCCATTTGAAATTCCATTTAACAGGTATCGTTTAATTGAAAAATTTTTAAAGATAAAAGTTATTTTTTTTCAATTTTCAATTCTAAAACAATTCGTCCAACTCCTCCACATTCGATGCCGACATCAAAGCAGCTTGCCCGGTTAAATTTCATTTTGTTTGGATCACCCCCTGCATAAAGCATTTCACTCGCTGCAAAAATCATCATTAATGCTGAATTTAATGAAAATCCACATATTTTTTTGGGGCAAAGATCGGTTAAAATATTTCCTGCATAGTCAAAATAAAATTTGTCGCCTATTTGATGATTACTGTGACAACCTTTTGATTCGATAACTTCAAGAATAAAAAGGTTGTTCTCAAATTCATTGATTCTGCTGATTAATTCGATATTACGAGGGTTGTTCTTAAATAGCTCTAAATCATTGTCATTATAGCCAAAAATGTTTTGAATGTGTTTTAATCCTTCTTCATTAATTTGAGTCATTGTTTTTCTCCTGTATTATAATTTCATAATTAAATTATATTATCCTGTTCGATAATTTTGATCATTTTAAAAACTTGCAGTTTTAATTTCAATTCCCGAAAAGGGAATTGAATTGCATTTAGGAATGCACTATAAAACTATTATGGAAAAAATAATTTCACCATTGGGCAGGCAGCTTAAATATTGGCGAAAAAGAAAACTTATGAGTCAGTTGGACTTGAGTTGCAGATCAGGAGTTACTACAAGGCATCTTTCATTTATTGAAACCGGCCGTTCCAGACCGGGGAAAAATGTAATTCTCAGGTTGGCACAAAGCCTCCGCCTCCCTTTAAGAGAGCAAAATGAGATGCTCAAATTGGCAGGATTGATTCCAGTTTGGCAGGAGACAAATTTACAAAGTAAAACAATGGAGGCTTTTCAAGGAATACTTGAACAGATGATTGAAAAACATGAGCCATTTCCAGCTTATGTATTAGATCGTTGGTGGAATTTGATTATGGCGAATCCCACTGCGGCTTCTTTTTTTTCTGTTCATGATGATAAGGCTGGTCCTGTTAATACTATTGAAGTTCTGATAAAACCAGGTCCGATTCGAGAGATGCTGGAGAATAGAGATGATGTGTTATCTGCAATCGCAAAGCGGTTAAAAAAGCAAATTGATGATTGTGCCGGAGATAAAAAACTTGAAGAGCTTCTAAGGCTTGTTGAAAGTGATATAAGTCATGATATACACCACGACGATGGAGATAATCCTGTGGTTTACACAAATTTCAATATTGGTGGTAAAAGAATTAGTACCATATCAACAATAGCAAAATTTATTGATACTAAAGATGTTATTTTAAATGAATTGCGAGTGGAATTAATATATCCTGCAGATGAACAAAGTCGCTTGTTTTTTGAAGAGTGAAACTGTCAAATGGTCAATATCAACGAAACTTCCATAAAAATGGAATTATCCTCGGATTTGAGAAAGACTGGGGATGTTCATTTTATAAAGGAACAAAAACATGCAAGCAAACTCCCAATCTCCCTTGTATTTGCCACTCGAATCAAACACGACAACGGTTGAATTGGTTGGTGGCAAAGGGCATTCCTTAGCCCAATTGATGAATTTAAACGTACCCGTTCCGCAAGGTTTCCACCTGACCACAACAGCTTATCGTCAATTTGTAAAAGCGAACAACCTCCAGGCGGAAATGGTGCAGATTATCAACCAGATAAAGCCAGAGGAAGCCGGAACTATTGAACAAGCGGCAGCCTATATTCACGCTTTATTTGCTGCGGGCACTATACCCATTGAAATCAGGGAAGCCTTGCAATTGGCCTATGCGGAATTGGATGGCAACGAAACGGCTGATAGCCCGACATCCGTTGCCGTGCGTTCGTCAGCCACAGCCGAAGATTTACCGGAGATGTCCTTTGCCGGTCAACAAGACACCTATCTGAATGTCGTTGGTGAAGACGCTTTGAGAACAGCTGTTCAGGATTGCTGGGCGTCACTATGGACGGTACGTGCTATTAGCTATCGAGAGCGCATGGGCATCGACCACGGGTTGGTGGCGATGGGCGTTGTGGTGCAAAGGATGATACCCGCCGACGTATCCGGCATTTTGTTTACTGCCAACCCCACAACTGGCAACCGCTCAGAAATGGTCATCAATGCGAGCTACGGCCTGGGGGAAGCGATTGTCGGCGGCCATGTCACGCCGGATACCTATGTGGTTGATCGCCAAAATGGCAACGCCAAAGAATCGATCATTGGCAGTAAAGAAAACATGATTGTGTCCGCCGATGAGCAAGGGATCGTGACACAAGCCATACCTGATGCGCAACGTCGAAGCAAAGCCCTCTCAACGGATATGATTCAAACGTTGGTTGATGCGAGTGAATCTATTGAACAACACTTTAACGCCCCTCAGGATATTGAATGGGCCTTTGCCAACAATAGCCATTGGATATTACAGTCCCGCCCTATTACGAACTTACCCACAGCCCCCTTGACAGGTGTGAAATGGGAGCCGCCCCGCCCCGGCGCCAAACTCATTCGACGACAAGTTGTGGAACACATGCCCGGCCCCCTGTCCCCTTTATTCGATGAGCTATATTTGCGCCGCGGTTTGGAAAAATCGATGAATGCTTTTATCGAAAAATTCGAGGTCAAGTTTGATTTAGGAAAATTCTTGCATCTCCCCTTCTTTGTAACTGCCAACGGATATGCTTATTGTAATATTGATATTAAATTAAGTTGGAAAAATATTCCCAAGATTATTCAGGTATATGTGAAGATGCTTTCGCGACTGCTTCGCAATGCCATTCCCCGTTGGCAAAATGATAAACTCCCCGCTTATCTTACCGTCATTGACCACTGGAAAGAATTAGACACGTCCAAGGCAACCGATGAACAGTTATGGTCTGGTATTCAAGCATTAACTGTTGCCGATGCTTTTTATTGGTTTGAGGTATCCGTCATTGTCGGTTTATCCAAAGTCACGGATAATTTACTGCACAGCTTTTTAATAAAGATGGGTGAAGGACGAGGATTGACAAGCGGTCTATTTTTGCGTGGCTTTCACTCCAAAACCTTGGAAGCGCAAGCCGATTTAGAGGCCATCGCCCATAAACTGCGGGCCTCCTCAGTTCTGCGGAAACTTATCTTACAAACGCCCTCATCAAAGCTCCTGGACGCATTCAAAGCAGACCCTGATGCCGAAGACGCCCTGCAAGGTATTCAGACCTATTTTGAGAAGTATGGACACCAAATTTATTCGCTTGATTTTGTCGAACCAACACAAGGAGAAGACACATTTCCAATTTTCGCATGTTTAAAAGCGTTAGTGCAAAACCCTGCAGACAGTTCCAAGCGGCAAGCTATACTGGCTCAAGAACGAGATGATTTAGCCGAAACATCGGCGCAATCTTTTGGACCATTGAAGCGTTGGTGCTTTCGTAAATTGCTAGGTTGGGCGCAGAAGTATGGGCCATATCGTGAGGAAGCTCTCTTTTACATCGGCGCGGCGTGGCCAACCTTGCGCCATTTAGCCCATGAGCTGGGGCAACGATTGGTTGCCGGGAAAACCCTGCAAGCCCCAGAGGATATATACTATTTACGTCTATCCGAAGTAGAATCTACGCTGGCCACGCAAACGGCCAAGCAAGCCTGGCCAGATTTCAAACAACTGACGCAGGAGAGACGAGCGCTGCGTGAAGCGCGAAAGCAGCTCAACCCACCCGCCAAAATACCCAATGTGCCTTTTAAATTTGGCCCCATTAATATGTCAATTTTTGAGACGCAAAAACTGGATGAAGATGAATTTGGCAATTTAAAAGGGTTCGCTGTCAGTCCCGGTAAAATCACCGCCCCGGCAACAATCATTCTCTCGCCGGCTGATTTCGAAAAGATGCAACCAGACACCATTCTTGTGTGCCATACGACGACACCGGCCTGGACACCGCTGTTTTCACAAGCGAAAGGATTAGTGACTGAAATTGGAAGCATCTTGGCACATGGTTCTATTGTGGCCCGTGAGTACGGTATTCCGGCCGTGATGGGATTGGGTAAAGCCACGCAGAAGATCACAGATGGACAAATGATTACTGTTGATGGGAATACCGGTATTGTCACAATCGTTGAGTAATATTCCTGTTTTGGAAAGGAGCAAGAGAATTGATTTTAAATCATTTTTTAAAAAGCTCGGAATGGGAGCCAGTTCTTTTTAAAATTAAAGCATTATCAATTTGATCCTCCCCCAAAAAACGGGACACATGGTTAAGCCACTATTTCGAATAATAAGTCTGGTCTAAATCTTAAAAACCATACCCCTTGACGATAATATTCTCATGGGTTATTATATCTGCCATGATAAAAGATTTTAAATGCAAAGAAACCAAATCTATATTTAATGGTCTTTTTTCAAAAAAATTGCCACAGGAGATACAAAGACTGGCTGAAAGAAAGCTAATTATGCTTCATAGAGCGGGTAAAATAAATGATCTTAGAGTTCCGCCTGCAAATCGATTGGAAACACTTAGTGGCAACCGAAAAGGGCAACACAGCATACACATTAATAAAAAATGGCGGATTTGTTTTGAATGGAAAGAGGATGGCGTACATGGTGTTGAAATTGTTGATTATCAATAAGGAGGTTCTGTTATGAGAGATTCCCCCCCCACACACCCTGGTGAAATATTACTTGAAGAGTTTTTAAAACCAATGGGTATAAGTCAGTATCGAATTGCTAAAGATATTGGTGTTCCCGCCATGCGAATAAATAAAATTGTTCGATTTAAAAGAGGGATAAGTGCGGATACGGCTCTAAGATTAGCATATTATTTTGGAATGTCTGTTGATTTCTGGACCGGAATTCAGGTTCACTATGATACTGAAATGGCCAAAATGCAGTTAGGGGATAGATTGGAAAAAGAAGTCAAGACGTTTGATGCTGCTTCTTAATTTGATTCAATATCCATTAAATTAAAACAAAGGAAAAACATGAAAGACACAATTAAAATATGGAGAGATGAAATGGGCATACCCCATATTGATGCTGAAAATTTATCCGATCTGTACTGGGGAAACGGATATGTCCATGCAACAGACCGTGGGATGCAGATGCTGCTGATGCGGATTTTAGGACAGGGCAGAGCTTCTGAAATATTGGATTCAAGCGACAATACTTTGGGAATCGATATGTTTTTCAGGCGAATGAATTGGGCTGGAAATGTGAAAGAACAAATGGCTCAATTAGACCCGGAAAAAAGACAATATCTGGAATTCTATTGTGACGGCGTGAACGCTGCATTTTCCAAAACATATCCATGGGAATTTAAATTGATGGGGTATAAACTTGAAAAATGGACACCGGAAAATAGTATTATGATCACCCGGATGATCGGGTATCTGACATTGGCCCAGTCCCAGGCGGAAATTGAAAGATTGCTTGTGGAACTGGTCCAGGCCGATATTTCAAAAGAAAAATTAGACGAATTATTTCCGGGTATTTTAGGTGGTCTTGACATTGATTTAATAAAAAAAGTGACATTGACCGAACGTATTGTTCCTTCACATATTCTCTGGAACACTGCGGTACCTAGAATGATGGCATCAAATAACTGGGTTATTTCAGGTAAAAAAACAGCTTCAGGTAAACCCATTATGGCAAATGACCCTCATTTAGAGGTGAACCGCCTTCCTAATGTCTGGTGTGAAATGGCACTTAAATCACAGGATCGTTACCTCATGGGCGGCACCATGCCCGGTTTTCCCGGTGTTTTAAGCGGAAGAGGGAATGATGTGGCTTGGGGTGTTACAGCAGGATTTATTGACTCATGTGATTCGTGGATCGAACAATGCCGGGATGGGAAATGCTATCGGGAAGAAAATGATCAATGGATAAAATTCACTGAGCGGACAGAAATCATCAAACGTAAAAAAAAGAAAGCCGTTGAAACGGTTTTTTATGAAAATGATCATGGCGTACTGGATGGGAACCCTTACGAAGCAGGCTACTATCTGGCCACCCGATGGGCGCCAAGCGAGTCGGGTGCCTTTGCTGTGGCAGCGATTCTGGATATGTGGGATGCCACCTGCGTTGATGACGGCATGGATGCCATGGGGAAAATAGAAACCGGCTGGAGTTTTGTATTTGCCGATTTAAAAGGCGATATTGCCTTTCAAATGTCAGGTCATGTTCCCAGGCGAAGGGAAGGTATCAGTGGTTTTGTCCCTTTGCCGGGCTGGAAAAAAGAAAATGACTGGCAGGGATTTCTAAGCCATAAAGAATTGCCACGGCTGAAAAATCCGGAAAATCTATTTTTTGCCACAGCAAATAACGATCTAAACGAGCATGGCAGTGCAAGCCCGATTAATATCCCGATGGGAGCATACCGGGCCCAAAGAATAGGACACCTTTTGGAACAGGGAGATGATTTTACCGTATCAGATATAAAGAAAATGCATTTTGATGTGTATTCACTTCAGGCTGAATATTTTATGAAAATTTTAACCCCTCTTTTGCCTGATACACCCCAGGGGAAAATACTTGCCCAATGGGATATGAAATATGATGCTGAATCTAAAGGGGCATATCTGTTTGAACGGTTTTATAAACAATTATACAAAGATGTATTTGGGAAAAACGGTTTTGGACAAACGGTTACCGATTACCTGAGTGAAGAAACCGGCGTATTTATTGACTTTTATGATAACTTTGACAGAATATTGCTTTCTGAGAGTTCGGTCTGGTTTGGTGATAAAAAAAGGGAGGAGATCTTTCGGCAGACAGCAGCGGTTGCACTTGATGTTCAACCTAAAAAATACAAAGAGGTCCAGGAATTTATCATGGCCCATCTTTTATTTGGAAAGAAGCTTCCCAAATTTCTGGGATTTGATCGGGGACCTATTGTCGGTATTGGTAATAGAGCGACGATTCACCAGGGACAGATATATCGAAGCGGTGATCGTGACACCACGTTTATGCCTTCATTTCGAACCGTTACCGATATGGATAAAGATCAATATTTCTGCGTTCTTGCCGGTGGTCCCTCTGACAGACGGTTTTCAAAATGGTATTGTTCAGATCTGGACAATTGGATTTCCGGAAAATATAAGTTGATGACGCCTGATTCGAATCAGAAAAAGGGTCCATTCAAATAGGCAATGATGTGAACAACAGAGCCCACATGGAACACTATAGCTGGGGGCATTATTACACTATAAACTTCAAACAAGTCATATGCTACGGACAAGGCGCGGATTTTGAGACTATCACCATTGTTGAAGGAGTTTACGCATGAGTACTCACCCTCTCCGAAGGCTTGCACAGATTACAGGCGATTATCTACGGATAGCGCCAATGGAGGACAAAGCGGAGCGGTGTCTTGCCCTGATGTTTGCTGAAAATCTTGCCCAGATCAGCAAGGAATCACTTGCAGAGCAAGGGCCTGATGACCTCGCTGTCAGAGCTCTCCGTTACGCGCCACAGTTATTGTGGCGCAAAGACATCTGCTCGCATCGCCTATTGTACGACGCGGCTTGTTCTGCATTCAATCACGTACATTGGACAGAGTTTTATAAGGAAGACGACTGGAGTCGGTCGTTTCTTTCCGAGTTCGCAAACGGCGAGGGAATCGGACCGGATGGCCGATTGTGGCATGATGAGGTAATTCTGGGCCTATTCGTTCTCGGACCACACACGGTCTACCCTCCTCATGCCCATCCCGCTGAGGAGTTCTACGTGGTGTTGTCGGGTGCCCCGGAATGGCAGGTTGGCGCCGGAAAGGGTTACGAGACTGTGAACAATGGAGAGGTGGTGATGCACCGTAGTGAAGTGAGCCATTCGATTCGAACAAAGGGCTCGCCGTTATTCGCAGTGTATGGCTGGCGAGGCGACATCAATGCAAGGAGTTGGTACCGCGATGACATGACGGACCCGGAAGGCGAAGTCAAACATCCTGTGATTCAGAAATCATAGCGAAGCCTTTCAGAGTTTCAGCTCCGATCAAGGCGAGGCTAACTCCCAAATGAGAGCAAGTCCATCTGCCACGAACAACAGAATTCAGTGGACACAAACAAGTTTTTGGACAAATCGCTGATCAAGAAATTTTCACTAATCCTCATGTTGCTGCCACTATGTCAGGCTTTGAGAAATATCTCGATACTGAAAAATTGAAAAAAGCATTAGAGCAATAATTCAAACCTGATAGTTAACCCATCTTTGGAGCAGACCGCTTGGGCAGGCCCAAGTTCCCTCGACTTCACTAGGCACTCACTTGACACCATGACGTTATAGCGTTACAATGTCGTAAAAGTAATCGAAAGGAGGCATTATGACAACCCAAACTAAAAGAGCAACCATATACTTCGATCCTTCTATTCATAAAGCATTAAAATTTAAGTCTATTGAAACATCAAATTCTATTTCCACACTTGTAAATCAAGCAGTTAAAGCAGCTCTATCCGAAGATGCCGATGATATAATAGCTTATGAAGAAAGAATTAATGAACCACTCATTAGTTTTTCTGACATGGTTAAAAAGTTAAAACATGATGGCAGAATATAAAATCTTTTTCAGAGATTCTGTCTCGAAAGATTTTAAAAAAATTCCAAAAAATGATCTTCAAAAAATCCTATCCAAAATTAAAAAACTGGGTGAGGATCCTCATATACCAGGTAGTGAAAAATTAACAGACCAAAACCTTTATAGAATAAGGCAAGGAAATTACAGAATCCTCTACTCTATCCAAGACAAGCAATTAACTATTTGGGTTATCAAAGCTGGCCATAGGAAAGACATCTACCGTTAAATAGAACCATTCATTGCCAGAAAACTTAAAAATTAATCCCCATAATACTCGTTTGTGGTAAATCTAAAATTCTAACAAAAAAATGCTACTGCAAAACCGGTGATATGGAAAAGCCAGTGAACTAAATATTATAATAATTATTTAAAAGCGTGCAATGACGGTGGCATGCTGAGAGGAGATCAGAATGGTTTTCGAGAAGAAAAAGAGGGATGGATTTGGAAAGAAAATCCTGTACGGAATTTTATTTTTCTTGTTGTTTACAGTCAGTTTTTCAATCTTTAAGAGCGATGTATTTGCAGAAACCAAGTATTCGCCGGTTGTCCAAAAACTGTTGGTCCTTTATGAGGCAGATCCAAAGATTCTGGACAAAGCTTTAGCAAGTGGCATTACCCCGCCCACAGGGAAGTGCTCTGTTTCACCCGTAACAGGAAAACCGTTCTGTTGGAACGGCAAGTCAATTGATGATCTTCTTGTTTTTTTTGAAAGTTGGCTGAATTTTACGCCCACACCTCAAAATGACGGATTCGACAATTATCAATTATTTTACGATTTATGCTACAATAACAACTATGCCCTTCAATTTGTCGAGACTGAACCGTGGTTAAGCTGGACAAGAGATTTTACCAAAGCGCGTGGGAAAAAGATGGATGGTCCTGTGAAACCAGAAATCATTCAAAAATGGAAAGATTTTCTGGGTTCCCATTGGGATGATTATATAATCCCGGAAGGGGGTTTTACATCATTCAACCAGTTTTTTATACGGGAAATCAAACCGGAAAAGAGACCCCCTTACGGAGATGAAACAATTCTTGTGGCCCCTGCCGACAGTCTGGTTAATGCCATCAATTCCAACCTCACCGCCACAACAAAAATCAGCACCAAGTATTATGAGAATCTGAATATCAGAGAACTTTTGGACGGATCAGAGTATGCCGACACATTCAACGGCGGCACCGCTATCTCCTGTGTGCTGTTACCAACGGTCTACCATCGCTTTCATGCGCCCGTGGGAGGGACTGTCATAGAGTCGAGATCTGTTGACGGAACTTCTTTTGGTATGAATGGGGAGTTTTATACCTTTTTTAACAATGGTAATATTGGCGGCTATAAATCAAAGTTTGGAGTCTTTGGAATATACCATCGCGGGTATTACATAATACAAACGAAAAAATACGGTCTTGTGGGCATGATTTCCGTGGGGCTGGATGATGTCAACTCGGTTAATTTCGATTCCGGATTTGAAAACATTCCTAAAAAATCCCCTGCTAAGGATGTAGAAAAAGGTCAAAGACTGGGGCACTTTGCTTACGGAGGCTCCATCGTCATTCTTTTATTTGAACCCGGTGTTTTTACAGGCTTAAAAATAAGCCAGGGCCAGCAAATGGGAATTTTAAACAAAATTAAATCAGATGAATGAGGAAAGGGGTCAAGTGCGTTCGTTTTCAGAGCGCTTGAGATCCTCAATATTTGTAATAATCGCCAAAAAGAGCAATTTTCCTTTTATCCCCTAAATTTGTTTTTCACCTATGTATTTTTTAAATTATTTTTTCTCTTAGACTGGAGGCTTTATGCAAAAAAAAATCTTTCACCTGACCATTGTTTGTCTTTTGTTAATTTCCATTGCCGGCTGCACAAAAGAAAAAGCACTTGCGCTGCAGTCAGCATCCCTGCAACTTATGCTGTCCACTGCCAAAGCCAATCAATCCATTGACAGCTGGTGTTCCTCGACAGCCCCTTCTGTTATCGACCTGGACGGCAGTACTTTGGATGACCAGACCAATGCACTTGCAAAATCAATTATCGAAGGGGGGACACCCACAACCATTACAAAAATCAGAAAGGAAATACAGGATATCAGACAGGGGCTGAATTCAAACTGCCTTGAATCATCCTATCCAAAGCTCAACGATAAACTGCAGACCCTGAAATCGGGGACAAAGGCCCTGAACGGAAGCCTTGTGGACCTACCCAAAGGTTACCTGTTCTCGTCGGGTGCCGTAAACAAACTAAAACCCCATATGAAAACGATATTCAGTGATCTGTCAAACCTTGCCATTAACTTTGGACAGATACCGATTCAAAACAAGGCTCTGATTGATAAAGTCGGAGAAATTCGACATATAAAGAAAAACAATAAGGATGCTAAGGTAAAAGAACTGAGTATCGCCAATGAACTTAAACAGATTATCCAGAGCCAATCTGAAATTGAATTAAAACAGAACGATGTTGTAAGTTCTCTGCTGGTGGCTGCAAAATTTGCAAAAGATATTCTTGAAAACATAGATGCCTGGGAAACCCTTACCATAAACGATATCCTTGATATTATGAATGAATGGGGCCCACTCACAGATACCCTGACCGGCGGACGCCTTTCCACGAAAGAAATTGAAGGGTTAAGAATAGAAATCAAAACCTATGCCACCCAGATCGGTGTCCTGGATACCACCCTTGTATCAAACACCCCCCCGGCGCCAGCAGATTTAAACTAAAAAAACACAGGAGGTACCATGCCAATTTCAACATCTGAAAAAGAATATTTACAGGCCCTGCTTGATTCGATGGGCGAAATCACACTTCAGTACAAAGACTGTGAGGATGTGGTTGAAAAGGCAAAAATCAAAGAGAAATACAGGGAGCTGACCGATAAATATAAAAAACTGGTGGATGATTTGCTCACCAACGATCTTAGTTTCAGCCAGGAAGATATTGATGCCATTAATGCCATCGGCGTGGAAATATCCAATGCAGCTAAATTGCAACAGCTTCTCATTGCCATTGCAAAGCTTGCTGCCAAGTTCATTGTCGCCTGACAACTCAGTTTTTTTTTGAACATAAAAGCAAATGTCAAAGAGATTTAGGGGTTTTTACCTATTGCTTTTATTATAAGCCCTTTATATAAAATAGATGTTCATTTTTCCCCTCAGTGTTTTTTTCTATTTGCAGGAATGTAAGCGAAAGAGCAGAGCTTTACCCTCCCCTCCATCAAAAGTCCAGCGGACTTTTCGATTCTTTAATGGTCCTGGATTTAACAGTACGGGTATAGATCATGGTGGTTCGAACATCACTGTGCCCTAAAAGCTCCTGAATGGTCTTGATATTATAGTTTGCCTGGAGAAGATGGCTTGCAAAACTATGCCGGAAGGTATGGGCCGAAGCCCTTTTGAGAAGTTTTGATTTTCCGACAGCCTTCTTAATGGCTTTTTGCACATGGGTTTCATGCAGGTGGTAACGCCTGGATTCATTGGTTTCCGGCACATAGGTCAGCTCCCTTGACGGGAAAAACCATTGCCAGACCAATTCTTTCCCTGCATTCTTACGTGTGACCTTCAGGTTATATTTTTTTTCAAATACCCCCGGCATGAATGCACCGTCATATTCTTTATCAAGATCATACTGGTGCTGTGCAATAACTCTCTCAATCTGGGCGTTCAACTCAGACCTGATGGACTCGGGAAGCGGAACTGTCCGGTCTTTTTTCCCTTTTCCGTCGTCAATGGTCAAAATATTATAATCAAAATTAAAATTATTGATCCTGAGCTTCATGCATTCCGCCAGTCTAAGGCCACAACCATAGAGAAGTTTTACCACAAGATCATAGGGATGCTTTAGATGGCTGATAATGCGGTTAATTTCAGCCCGGGACAGAACAACCGGGATATAGAGTTTCCTTTTGGCCCTGACCACACCATCTATTTTTCCGAACTCTTTTTTCAGGACATGCCTGAAAAAAAACAAAAGCCCGTTAAACGCCTGGTTCTGGGATGAAGCAGAAACCTTTTTCTCCACAGCCAGAAAAGTCAAAAAATCTTTGACGTCATTTGAAGTTAAGTCTTTCGGAAATTTGTCCTTTGTAAAAAGTCTCATCTTTTCAGCCCACAGGGAGTAAGACTTCAGCGTTTTAGGAGAGTAGTGGCGAACCTTAATTTCATCACCAAGACAATTCATGGCCTTTGTCCAGGGGTTTGGCGTTTTTGCAGCATCATACGATGTTCCGGTCTCTTTTATCTGATCAACAGGCGCTCTCAATAATAATTTTGAACTGATCCCTGAATAGTATAGCGCCACAGCCTGCCTTGCCTGGGATTGCTGGGAACTGATTTGCTTTTTTGCTTTAAGCTTATCAATAAAGATAGGCAGACTTTCAGGGTCAGCATAGGGATGCTGATATTTTTTACAAAAATCCAGATAATACTGAAGCCATTTTTTATAATTGCCATACTCACGGGAATGAATATCATTTTTGATCAAAAGTAAATCATATTTTTTCAAAAGTGCTTCAGGTAATTTTACCATGATATCCAACTTTATATTATTAAAATTGTAAGGTTATCCAGCTAGTTTTTATATACTTGACATTGATACTCCTGTCAAGTATTTGATATCATTAATGATATCCAGATCTGCTCAATTACTTGTTAGCCGTCAAGGGATTCACTATGTTCCTCAATCTATCTGAAGAAGATTTAGATCAAAATATTTATAGAATTTTTTCATTAGCGAGACTTCAGGAACTTTTTGATACAGAAAAAAACGTCCTAGTAAAACCTCACAAATGGGAAGATCCATTTGAAAACTTCATTCTAAGATCAAAGGTAAAACTCCCATCGGGCGAAATCACTGAATACAATTTTCATGACAGATTTTATGGACAATGCTGGACATTTCACAAAGCATCAGATGCTATGTGGCGCATCTACTCCCCAAGTAGTGATGGTGTCAGGGTTCGAACAACAGTACGAAAGTTATTAACCGGTCTTTATTTAACCCAAAATTCATTACCAGATGTGAAGTGCTGCCTAGGAAAAGTTCTTTATTTAAATCAAAATAAATTGAAAGAGTACGCAAATAATATTTTTGACGACTATGGTATTACCGTCGAAAATTTATTTAAAAGCCTGTTGGTAAAAAGGCCTGCATTCAATCATGAAAAAGAGATACGACTACTTTACTTTGAGTTGGAGGATGAGGGTTTTAAAAATGATACATTTGCGTACAGTATTGATCCGCATTCACTAATTACTCAGATAATGATAGACCCAAGAATTGATTACAACAAAGCCAAAGAGCTTAAAAAATCTATAAGGCAAAGAACTCAATTTCAGGGAGAGATAAAAAGGTCACTACTTTATTCTTTTCCTAAGGATATGGTTCTTACTGCCAAGAAGCTTAACCTGGTGACAAAAAAAGGAAAACCGGCTAACAATTAAATAAAGTTGACCCAAAGGGCCGCTTTTGCTGGACTTGCGCAGTTTCGTGTTCATGTGCTTCAGCATAATCACAGTTCCCATTTGGGCAACTTATTAGGTCGTTATGCCTTAAAGGAGAACAATGTATAAGCATGCCGCATTTGTGCTATTAATGATGTTCTTTTCTGTTGAAGTTTCATCAGCAGAATGCGTTGTATTGCTTCATGGCTTAGCAAGAACATCAAATTCAATGAATGAGCTTGAAACAAAGTTAACGAATGAAGGATATTTTGTTGTTAATGTTAATTATCCATCGAGAACAAAGGGGATCCTTGAGTTATCAGAAATTGCAGTTAATGATGGACTAAATCAATGTAGTAAAGCTAACTCATCACCTGTGAATTATGTAACGCATTCACTTGGCGGTATTCTGGTTCGTCAATTTTATAAAAATCACCAACCTTCCAATGTTAATAGAGTAGTAATGTTGGGTCCGCCGAATAATGGAAGTGAAGTGGTTGATAATCTAAAAAATGCGCCTGGCTACGATTTAATTAATGGGCCTGCTGGCATGGAGTTAGGAACCTCAGATACTGATATACCCAAAACCCTTGGTCCAGTAAACTTTGAGCTTGGTGTTATAGCAGGAACACAATCGATAAATCTAATATTGTCCACTTTTTTGCCAAATCCAAATGATGGCAAAGTCTCTGTAGAAAGCACAAAAGTAGAAGGGATGTGTGGATTTATTACCTTGCCCGTAACTCATCCATTCTTAATGACGAATGATAAAGTTATAAGTGAGGTTATTTATTTTCTTAGAAATGGTGTGTTCATAAGTAAGTCATCTAATAATGAAGCATTAAAATGTGTAAAGAAAGGCATAACGCGGAGTTTAATGAAATATTTCTAATGCTGGATATGCGGACAACCCGTAAACTTGTAAGGAAATTAATTATGAGAAAGTTTCTGTTGTTTTTATGTGCCTTTTTACTTGCTGCACAGATTGCAGATTGTCAGACTGTTATTTATTCTCAAGAAGAGTTTAAACTAAAAGCCACGATTTGCAAACCTGTTGGAAACGGCCCTTTCCCAGCAGTAATTTATCACCAT
>Ga0307988_1001139_pt1 | contig 15886 bp, 16 predicted proteins | sample EllFjometagen183_FD_203166 | JGI IMG/M metagenome (GOLD analysis project Ga0307988, IMG submission 203166) | Marine microbial communities from Ellis Fjord, Antarctic Ocean - #183 | ecosystem: Environmental > Aquatic > Marine > Unclassified | place: Southern Ocean | collected 2014-10-08 | reverse complement strand
CATCATCAAAAAGCACATCTGTAACCTCGGCCTGCTTCAAATCAAGGTTTTCCTGCTCTTCAATCACTTGCTTAAGTTCATCTTGGTATGCACGTCTGTCAATTTGAGCCCTAAGAGAATGAACCGCCGGGCCCTTAGCTTTATTAAGCATTCTTGATTGAATTAATGTAGCATCTGCAGACTTACCCATCTGTCCGCCAAGAGCATCAATTTCTCTTACAAGATGACCTTTTGCTGTTCCGCCAATACTTGGATTACAAGGCATATTAGCCACACTATCCATATTTAATGTGAACAGCACCGTTGAACAACCAAGCCGTGCCGCTGCCAGGGCTGCTTCACAACCTGCGTGTCCTGCTCCGATTATGACTATTTCATATTTTCCTGCAATATAATCCATTTATTTACCCACACAAAATCTCTCAAATATAGTTTTAATTATATCTTCTCCAGCGCTCTCTCCGGTAATTTTTCCCAATTCTTCTGCCGCTATGGTTAAATCTACGGACATCAAATCTAAATATCCATTACCAAGTCCTGTTTCAATTGTATTTTCAAGTGATAATAGCGCTGCATCAATATGCATCTTATGACGCGCATTTGTAACTGCTATATCTTTAATGCTCAGAGTTCCTTTTTCAATTCGAATCTGTATGGCCTCTAGAATATCAATTGTTCCAAAATCATTTGACAATATACCCTTTATGATTTTTTTAGTTCCAATATAGTCGCTGATTTCTTCTCCATCTTTTATGTCTGTCTTATTAATAACGAAAATTGTTTTATTTTTATTAGATTGATCAATAAGCGACTTGGTTTCATCGTCAAGTCCCCTTGCAGCATCAAGAATAAGTATTATTAATTCACTTTTTTCTTTTATTTCAAGAGATTTTTTAATACCTATCCGCTCAATAAAATCGTCTGTTTCTCTTATTCCGGCTGTATCATGGAGTACAATTGGGTAACCGTTTAACGAGAATTGTATTTCAAGAACATCCCTTGTTGTCCCCGGTATATGCGTTACTATGGCCTTTTCTTCTCCTGTTACCTTATTTATAAATGTTGATTTTCCGGCATTCGGCGGACCAAGTACAGCTACGTTTAAACCTTCTCTTAAAATGCGACCGGTGTCATAATTTTCAATGAGCTTTTCAAGATCCTTTTTAATAGAAGCAACCATCTTGGAAGCTTCTTCCATGGTTATTTTATCATCTTCATATTCAGGGTAATCAATTGATACCGCGATGTGCGACAGTAGTTCAATTATCATCTGACGAGTTTTTTTAATTTCTTTACCAGTGCGTCCTTCAAGCTGCATGATGGCGCTTTTCTCACTCTTTTGTGTTTTCGAATTTATCAAATCCATGACAGCTTCCGCTTGAGAAAGATCAATGCGCCCGTTTAAAAAGGCTCTTTTAGTAAATTCTCCGGGTTGTGCCGGCACTGCTCCTTCTTTGAATAAGAGTTCAAGAACATTGCGGGTTACAACCGATCCTCCATGGCAATGTATTTCAACAACATCTTCTCTTGTATATGTTTTGGGTTTTTTCATTTTTAACAGCAGCACTTCATCTAAAAGCTCTCTTTCTCTGTTGATGATTTTACCGTGTGTGACACTATGACTTTCAATCTCTTCAAACTTTTTACCGCAACTAAAAACCCGCTTTGCTATTTCAAAAGCATTTTCACCACTGATTCTTATACAACTAATTCCGCCTGTTCCCGGCGGTGTCGAAACCGCTGCTATCGTATCAAACTTATCCATATCCTTCTCCTTGTGGGAAAATACCCCTGGGGGTAATTTCTGCTTCATAGGGGTAATTTGTGGTTTTTAGTACATTTGTCCCTAGGGACAATTTGTGGTTTTTGGGTCATTTGTCCCTAGGGACAAATGTGTGTTTTTGGGTTCAAAAAAGGCTATTATGTAAGCAATCCTTTCACAATAGCCATTTTGTTTGTTTATTTCGTTGTATTTATATTTTAACTGTCTACGTTTTTAATTACAACTTTTCGGTTTGGGTCTTCTCCAACACTGTATGTTTCAACCTTATTATTCTTCTGCAATGATGAATGAATAATTCTTCTTTCGTATGGATTCATTGGTTCAAGAGACATGCTTCTTCCTGTCTTTTCAACTTTAAACGCTAGACGGTCAGCAAGATTCTCTAGTGTAATCTCGCGTTTTTTTCTGTAGTCTTCTGTGTCTAAAATTATTTTTTTATAAGTAGTATTATTTCTGTTGACTACAAGACTGGTAAGAAACTGCAGGGCATCAAGTGTTTCCCCTCTTCTTCCAATGATAACTCCGCTGTTGCTGCTTTCAATATTAACTCTCGTGATTTCTTCTTCTTCGACGATGTCTATCGTTGCCTCAAATCCCATTTTATCAAAGAGTTCTTCGAGAAAATCTCTAGCTATTTCTGTCGCATAATCAAAAAGTGTAACTCGTACTTTTGCTTCTTTTGCTTTTCTTAATCCTAAAAGTGATTTGCTTCCTTCTTCGAGCACTTCTATTTCCACCTGGTCTTCTGTTACGTCAAGTTCCTCTAATGCAAGATTTACGGCTTCTTCAACGGTTTTTGCAGATTTTTCAATTACTATGTTTCCCATTTACTTTTTTCCTCCGTCGAGTTTCTTTTTTTCATCTTTGGGTTTTTCTATTTCTTTTACAGTTCCTGAATCTTTTTGTGCCGCTTCTTCTTCTGCCTTTTTCTTTTTCATAGAATTCATGATAAGTGTCTGGAAAATCTGGAAGGCATAAGTGCATATCCAGTAAAGCGCCATACTTGCTGGTAGAATAAATGAGAAATAAACTGTCATTCCGGGAATCATATATTTCATTGCATTTGTCATACCTGCTGCCGGATTCTTTTCTTCAGGTTTATTGGTCTTTTTAGGTTCGACTTTTTTAGGCGGTGTCATAAGTTTCTGCGAGATAATCGTCATTATTAATGCAATAATCGGCAAAATGAGTAGCGGTAGATATATTCCAAGTTCTTCTTTAGGAATATTCCAAAGCTGCCACTGAGGAACCTTACCAAGGTCAAGCCCGAGGAAGTTTAGATTTATAAGATCGGCACTTGTAACAGTTCCGTCCATATATGAAGGGTTATTACTTAGAAAATCAATAAGCTTAAGTTCGTTGATTTGACTTATTTTTTCAAATGTGTCAGGCGCATTGCCTGTATAAACAATTAACCCCTTTAAGTCTTCAGGAAGTCTATTTGCTAACGCAATAAGCGCATCTGTTGATTTCCCGACAACGAGTGAAAGTGGTCTTCTTAAAACTGAATATAAAGCAATTAATATTGGAAATTGAAACAACATCGGCAGACATCCGCCCATGCAGCTTACATTATTTTCCTTATATAACTTTTGAATTTCAGCGTTTTGTTTTTCTTTATCGTTTTTATACTTTTCCTGAATTTTTTTAACCTCAGGTTGAATGGCATTCATCTCCGAAGTTGATTTCTGTGATTTTATAGTAAGTGGCATAAGTGCCAGCTTAATGATAAGCGTGAAGAAAATGATTGTGAGACCAAAATTGTGGAATCCTATTGAGTTATATAGAAAATAGAAAACCTGTCCCAGTATTCTCAAAAATTGCTCGATTATATTTCCCATCGAGTGTGTCCTTTCCGGTGACTATCGCACCTGGTCAACCCCGCCTTTACTGAAGGGGTTGCATCTTAGGATCCGCCATATAGCCTTTCCACTGCCCTTAAAGGCACCGTACTTTTCAATGGCTTGATATGCATAGGATGAACATGTAGGATAATATTTACATCTCGACGGAGTATTGGGTGAAATACCCTTTTTATAAAAATTTATAAGCAGCAAAAGCAGCTTTTTCATTATAGCTCCGAATCTACATGAGTCCGGATTGCTTCAGGAGATATCTAATTTCATTATTTATAACTGTAAGCGGAGGTATTTCTTTGTTTTTTCTTATAACAAATACCATGTCCGGCTTTTCTAAAATTTCTTCTTCAAAGCTCCTGTAGCTTTCCTTGACCAATCGTCTGATCCTATTTCTATCTACACTTCTGCCATAAGCCTTTTTACTGACTGTGATACCTAGTCGTTTTTTACTTTTATTATTACTGATAACATATAGAGTTAAATTATTTGAAGTAAAATACTTTCCTCTTCTATAGACCTTGGCAAATTCGTAGTTCTTTTTTAAACTTTCCGTATGTTTCATTACATATCCGCTCTACCGGTTACTCCGGCAAAATAAAGGCCACAACGCTGCGACCTTATGCTGAAAGTTTCTTACGCCCTCTTTGCCTTCTGTTTTTCAATATTTTTCTTCCACTGGAAGTTTTCATTCTTTTCCTGAAGCCATGCTCTCTGCTTCTTTGCCTTTTTTTAGGCTGATAAGTTCTTTTCATTTCGTCTCCCCCTCTCCTATATATATTTTATATATCAATGCGGCTAAAAAGCCGCCAAATTGACCGTTTCCACAGCAAAGGGTATTATATATAAAACATAATTATGTGTCAAGATTTTTCTTTGTCAGCGGCCTTTTTTTCCACAGTTGGAAAGTTTTTACGGCTGTGGATAACTTTTTTCGTTTTATCCCTTGAGTTTTTAAATTTAATCTGATATATTGTAAATCACCTGTTGAAAACTTAAAAAAAGGGTGAGCATCATCAACAGCATTTACAAAAGATAAGACCTGTGCAAAACCTGCACGAGTTTTATCTTTTTTATTCGATGGGGGGATACATCAAATGCCAAAGAGCCTGGACACTTTATGGGGAGATGCCTTTAATCTACTTAAGGGCGAAATGACGGAAATAAGTTTAAATACATGGGTAAAACCTATAAAACCCCTTGAATTAAGGGATAATACCATCTTTTTTGAAGTTCAGTTAGAGTTTACTAAAAATATGTTAGAGAAAAGATACTATGCTCTTATTAAGAATGCTTTTTTATCTGCATGCGGCAAAAAATTTGACATAAAATTTCTTCTTCCGTCTGATATGCAAGGCCAGGAAATGCCTCCCGGAACAGAAGTTTTCCACAAGCCCTCTCCTCAATTAGCTTCATTGAACCCTGACTATGTGTTTGACAACTTTGTTGTAGGAAACAGCAACCAATTTGCCCACGCTGCAGCCGTTGCGGTGGCAGAAGCTCCTGCAAACGCATACAACCCTCTGTTTCTTTATGGTAATTCGGGTCTTGGAAAAACTCACCTTATGCAGGCTATATGCCATTATGTTGCTAAAGAAAACCCAAAAATGAAAATAATGTATGTTTCCAGTGAAAAATTCACAAATGAACTCATAAATGCCATCAGAGACGAAAGAACAGATGAAAGAAGTAATGCTTTTAGGGAAAAATACCGAAATGTTGATATGCTTTTAATTGACGATATCCATTTTATAGCCGGAAAAGAACGAACACAGGAAGAATTCTTTCATACATTTAATACTTTATATGAAAATAAAAAACAAATTGTAATATCCAGCGATAATCCTCCCAGTAAAATTGAAACCCTTGAAGACAGGTTAAGATCAAGGTTTGAACAGGGTCTTATTGCTGATCTTCAACCGCCTGATTATGAAACAAGAGTCGCTATTTTAAGAAAAAAAGCTCTAGCTGAAAATATTTTAGTACCTGATGATGTTACTGAATATATAGCAAATAACTTTCAAGCAAATATTCGTAATCTCCAAGGAGCACTGACAAGAGTTATAGCTTTTGCATCATTAACCGGTAATGATATAAATCTTGATCTAGCTTACGATACATTAAAAGACATAATAGCAAAAAACAATATTAATAACATAGATATACCATATATTATAGATGCGGTTTCAAAACACTACAGTATTTCATCAAAAGAGCTTGTATCAAGAAAGAGAAATAAAGAAATCGCTTTCCCAAGACAGGTTGCAATGTTCCTTTGTAGAAAATACACTTCTTATTCGCTTCCAAAAATAGGAAGAGAGTTCGGTGGACGAGATCACACAACAGTGCTTCATTCTGTAGATAAAATTAAATTTATGCTAAAGTCTGATTTTTCCCTTAATTCAGATATAGAAACCATAACCCGGCGCTTTGAACAATAGCCAAAACTCAACATTTTAAAGATCATCATCTGATGGTCTTTTTTTTTGTAAAAATTGTCTATAGGTATAATTTTCATTTATTACATAATTTTAGTGAGTTTTTTTAAATATTATTATAATATATTTGACAAAATGTAAAATATATATTACATTAATAGCGAGGATTACTATTATGAGTTTGAAAATAAAACATTCTATTTATAGTTTAATTATCTGGTTTGTTGTAGCAATATTTCTAATAATACTTTTCTTTTCCGGCGATACAATTAATACTTGGGGAGATAATCGCATTAAAACTCTTCTTATTTCAGCTCTGTTTTTTATTGGTTATGTTGGAAATACAGTTTTATGGATAATTTTTAGAAAAAGAAAAAATAAGATTGTAAAAGATGAACGCGATGATTATATTTCATTAAAATCTACTTCTGCTGGTTTTATTACTACTGGTGTTTATATATTTACTCTTACTATCACTTTATATATAAAATATGAAAATGCCGGAAGTGTTCCAATTGCCTGGGTTTGGTTTATTGCATATAGCCTTTTTATTGTTTCTTATTTATCAACATCAGCATTTTCTTTAATATACTACTATAAGAGCGGTAAATAATGAGTGAAGAAAAAATAAAAAATAATATACGCATAATACGCCGTGGTAAAGTTGATATAACACAGGATGAACTTGCTCATTTTGTTGGCTGCACACGTCAGACAATAATTGCTCTTGAAAAAGAAAAATACAACCCTTCTCTTTCTCTGGCAATTAAAATTGCTCATATTTTAGATGTTTCTATTGATGAATTATTCACCTTAGAATAAAAAAAGGATTATTGAGTTTTCAACAGAAATCTGTGTATATGTGTTTAATAAAAGGTGGAAAAAGCATCGATTTTAATGATATAATTTATTCAATGAATAACCCCTGTTTTTTTAAACAGATTTATCAACATAGAGAAACAGGCTTATAGAAGTTGTCCGTGCTGGTTTTCAACAGTTTAAACAGTACCTATTACTACTACTAAACATAATATTATATATAAAAGAAGGGAAATAAAATGAATTTCAACTGTACAAAATCAGATATGCTCGAAGCTGTATCCGCTGTTCAGCGAGCTGTATCTAATAAGAATATTTTTACTGTTCTTGAAGGAATACTAATAACTGCTTCAGATAATAAAGTTATATTACGTGGAAATGATATGGAAAAAGGAATTGAGTACACAATTGATGGGAATGTTAGTGAAAATGGATCTGTAATTGTAAATTCTCGGATTTTTGGAGATATAGCTCGTAAAATGCCTTCAGGTATTGTTTCAATAAATGTTGATGAAAATTATAATGTCCAGGTTGACTGCGGAAGTATTCATATGGATATTAAAGGTATGGATCCTGATGGTTTTCCTGAAATACCAGAAGTTAATAAAGAAAATTCTATAGAAATTGATCAGGAATTTTTTAAAGAAATGATAAGACAAGTAATTTTCAGTGTTGGTAATGATGATAGTAAACCAATTTTTAAAGGAGCATTAATTGAAAGTCAGGAAAATTCGTTAAATATGGTTTCTCTTGATGGATACAGAATGTCAATAAGAAGGGAAAGCCTACTTGGAACAAAAGAAGGAATGAATGTTGTTGTACCTGGTAAAGCACTTTCAGAAGTTATGAGACTATTAAAAAATGCTGATGAAAAATTAAATATTTATTATGAAAATAGTCAGATACTTTTTGATATGGGAAATTGTAAGTTAGTTTCAAATTTATTACAGGGTGAATATCTAAATTACAGAAGTATTTATCAGTCACAGAAATTTGATACAGAAATAATTGTTAATAAAGAAAGTATTTTTGAAAGCGTTGATAGATCAATGCTGGTTATTACCGAAGATAGAAAAAGTCCTATATTGATGAATATAAGCGATGAAGGAATGACTATAAATTCAAAAACTGAACTTGGTGCAGTAACAGAAAAAATTTCTATAGAAAAAAGCGGACACGATATAAATATATCTTTTAATCCGAAATTTCTTATAGATGTATTTAAGACAGTTAACGATGAAAAAATAAAAATTTCATTTGCAGGGGAAAACATATGTATTATTGAACCTGTTAACGGAGAAGATTTTCTATATGTCGTGCTGCCGGTGAGAACAAGCTGATGAAAAAAATAAAAATAACAACTGAATATATAAAACTGGACCAATTTCTTAAATTCACCGGTGTTGTAAGCAATGGTGGTGAAGCTAAAATGTTGATAATTGACGGCCTTGCTAAAGTAAATGGTGAAACTGAACTGAGAAGGGGACGCAAACTAAGATTAAATGATGTTGTTGAATTCGGCGGTAAAGAGTTTGTGATCATTTGAGGCTGTATATTGTACATATCGAAAATTTGTCTTAAAAATTTTAGAAATTATGAAGAGCAAACTGTTTCTTTAAATGAACAAGTAAATATTATTTATGGAAAGAATGCGCAGGGAAAAACTAATCTTATTGAATCAATTTTTTTATGTTCAACAGGACGTTCGCATAGAACAAGTAAAGATTACGAATTAATAAAAGAAGAGCAGCATTCATATTCTGTAAAAATAGAGGGATTTCGCGATGACATCCCTTTTAATGTTGGAATTTATTTTGAAAAAGACGGAAGAAAAAACATTACAATAAACAACTTAAAAGTTAAAAAACTAGGAGAATTAATGGGAGTTTTAAATACTGTTATTTTTTCTCCTGAAGATTTACAAATTATAAAAAGAGGACCAGGAGAGAGACGCCGTTTTTTAGATATACTTATATGTCAGACACATCCGGCATATTTTTATAAACTACAGACATATATGCGAGTGGTAAAACAAAAAAATGCTCTTTTGAGAAAATATGATATTAAAGGTGAAAAAGAAGATCTTTTAGATGTTTTTAATATGAAACTGGCAGAAACAGGCGCGGAAATTATTTCAGAACGAGAAAAATTTATAACTGAAATAAAAGATAAACTTAAAGAAAATCATGCTAAACTCACAAAAAATAAAGAAAAAATAGAAGTTAAATATATTTCATCGGCAGGTAAAAAGTGTGAAAACCCAGATGAGTTTATGAAATTTTTGGGAAATAATAAAAAAAAGGAAATTCGAAATAATTCCTGTTTGTATGGACCTCATAGAGATGATTTAGAATTTTTAATTAACGGAAGCGATTTAAAAGCATATGGGTCACAGGGACAGCAAAGAACAGCAGTATTATCATTAAAATTAACCGAAATTGAAATAATAAATGAAATGACAGGGTTTTCTCCTGTTCTACTTTTAGACGATGTTATGAGTGAACTTGATATTTCAAGAAAGAGATATCTTTTAGAAAACATAAAAACAAGGCAAACAATAATAACAGGAACGGAAAAACGGTCATATGCGGCTTTTGCAAATATTTCATCTTTTTATAATGTAGTAAATGGAACTGTAGAAAAAAAGTAGAAAAAAATAGGAGTTTTTATGGACGGAATAAATTGTGCCGTATCAGAAGATAAAATGCCAGAGCCGGTTAGAATTTTAAGAAAAAATTATAATATAACTTCAGATTCTCGTATTTATAGAAAAGAATGGGGATTTTATTCACTTGAACGTTGGATTAGTGAGGGATATCTTCCTGAGGGAACGACAAATACGACAGTAAAGGATGTTTTTTATAATAAGGGTTTATTTGATGGTTTTGCACGCCATAGGTTTACAGACTTAGGTGGAATCGAAGCTCCTTTTATACCTTGGTTCGAGGTTAAAATTTTAGAAGACAGGGGAGAACACGAACTTGTTCAGGATATAGCGGGAAGAAAAGTGCTTTATTTTAAAGGCCGGAGGGAGGGTTTTATGCCTGAGTATGAAGACCATCCGGTGAAAAATATGGAGACATGGGAGAGGTTGTGTAAATGGAGACTGGTGCCTAATGATCCAATCCGTTTTAAAAAAATTGATGACTCTTCTAAATATATTATTGATTTACAGAAAAAGGGAATAATAATTGCACAAATTGCCGTAGGTGGATATATGTACCTTAGAAGCCTCATGGGTCCACTTGAGTTATTATACATGTTCTATGACAATCCTGAGCTTATTCATGAGTGTATGAAGGTCTGGTTCGAAGTTACCGATGCAACAATTGCATATAAACAAAAATTTTATAATATAGATGAATTTATGTTGCTTGAAGACATTTGTTATAATATGGATTCATTAATTTCTCCAGAGATGATTAAAGAATTTCTTTTTCCTTATTATCAGCAAATAATAGAAAATATCAAAAAGAGGCAAATTGACAAAAATAGATATTTATATATTCAGTTGGATACTGACGGTCATGCACCTGCAGTTATTCCTCTATATCAAAAAATAGGGATAGATATAATGTCTCCGTTTGAAGTTGCTGCAGGTTGTGATGTAGTGGAAATAGGTAAAAAATACCCTGATTTAGTTATTGAGGGTGGAATAGATAAACGAATAATTGCAAAAGGAAAACCATATATAGACAGACACCTTGATTATATAATGCCTGCAATGCGAAAAAGAGGGGGATATATACCCACTTGCGACCATGGAGTACCTGCAGAAGTGTCTTTTGAAGACTATTTATATTTCCGTGAACGACTGTCTGAATATTGCCTTTAATCTCTGAAAATTATATAATACAGGATAGTAAGGAGATAGGTATGTACCTGCATATTGGCGGCGATCACGTTATTGACCGCAGAGATATAATTGGTGTATTTGATATAGAAAATTCAACGGTGTCAAACATAACCAGAGAGTATTTAAGAAATAGCGAAAAGAATGGGCGGGTTATTACTATTATGAATGACATGCCTAAATCTTTTATAGTAGTTGACAAAGAAAATAATACATATGTTTATCTTTCTTCACTGGCGCCGGCAACATTAAAAAAGCGTTTTGAAGACAGTGTAAAGGAATATGGAATACAAGCGGAGGAATAAATGATTGAAAATAAAGACTTAGAATATACCGAAAATGACATAAAAGTTCTAGAGGGACTTGAAGCCGTTAGAAAACGACCGGGAATGTATATAGGATCAACATCACCAAGAGGACTTCACCACTTGGTTTATGAAATTGTAGCAAACAGTGTTGATGAAGCTCTAGCAGGACGCTGCGATAAAATTGAAATCTATATTGATAAAGGAAATATCATAACGGTAGTTGATAATGGTCCGGGAATTCCGGTAGGGATACATCCGGATAAAGGCATTCCTACAGTTGAAGTTGTTCATACTATTTTGCACGCAGGTGGAAAATTTGGAGGAAAAGCTTACAATATTTCTGGCGGACTTCATGGAGTTGGTGCTTCGGTTGTTAATGCCCTTTCAGAATATTTGGAAGTTGAAGTTAAAAGAGATGGAAAAATATACAAGCAACGATACGAAAAGGGAATCACGGTTACAAAACTAGAAGTAATTGGCGAGACCAAGGAAACCGGTACAACAACAAGGTTTCGCCCGGATAGTGACATTTTTGATTCTGTTGTGTTTGATTACGATACAATGTTATCAAGATACAGAGAAATGGCTTTTTTGAATAAGGGTGTGTTTATTAAATTGATTGATAGAAGGGAAGAGGAAGTAATAGAAAATGACCTTTGTTATGAGGGTGGAATTATTTCTTTTGTTCAATATCTTGATCGCCATAAAGATCCCCTGGTTAAAGAACCAATATATATAGTAAAAGAAAAAGATGACTCAAGTGTTGAAATTGCCATGCAGTATAATAATTCGTATTCAGAAACATTATTTAGTTATGCAAATAATATTGCAACAATAGAAGGTGGGATGCATGTAACTGGATTTAAATCCGCACTTACAAAAGTTGTCAACGATTATGCTAGAAAAGTTGGTTTTCTTAAAGAAAATGACAAAAATTTACAGGGAGACGATGCCAGAGAGGGATTAACTACAGTTCTTAGTGTAAAATTACCTGAACCACAATTTGAGGGTCAGACTAAGTCAAAACTAGGAAACAGCTATATCAGAACGCTTGTAGAGCAGACAATGAATGAAAAACTGGCAATTTACTTTGAAGAAAACCCACAACAAGCTAAAACGATAATAGATAAATGCCTTGGGGCTGCACGAGCACGTGCAGCTGCAAGAAAAGCCCGTGATCTAACTAGAAGAAAAAGTGTGCTTGAAAGCAATTCGCTTCCGGGTAAATTGTCAGACTGTTCAGAAAAAGACCCATCCTTGTGTGAAATATTCATAGTGGAAGGCGATTCTGCCGGGGGAAGTGCAAAGCAAGGGAGAGAAAGAAAATTTCAGGCAATTCTTCCTTTATGGGGGAAAATGCTTAATGTGGAAAAGGCACGTATAGATAAAGTCTATGGAAATGAAAAATTTCATCCTTTTATTACTGCGTTAGGAACAGGAATTGGTGAGGATTTCAATATTGAAAAACTACGCTATCATAAAGTAATTCTTATGGCGGACGCAGACGTTGATGGATCTCATATCAGAATGCTACTTCTTACATTCTTATACAGACATATGAGACCTTTGCTAGAAAATAGAAATATTTATATAGCGCAACCACCACTTTTCAAAATTGAACACGGAAAAGAAGAATTCTATGCATATAATGAAAAAGAAATGGAAAAAGGAATTAAGGAAAGAGAATGGGATAAGAAAAAGTGTAATATGCAAAGATATAAAGGTCTTGGTGAAATGAGTGCAAATCAGTTATGGGATACAACAATGAATCCAGAAACAAGAATGATGTATCAGGTTAGCCTAGATAACGCTATGGCAGCAGAAAACACAATAGTTGATTTAATGGGAAATGACGTCGCCCCTCGAAAAGAATTTATAAATAAACATGCAAAAGACGTAAATTTTGACCAATTAGATATTTAAAAGCAGAAAATCACGTAAAAAGGCGGTTTCTTAGGAAACTGCCTTTTTTGTTTCACGTGAAACAAAAAACGTAAAAAAGCCAAAATGTTTCATGTGAAACATTAAAAATAGTACCAATATGGTATAATTGGGAGGCGCAGAAGGTGAAATTTACTTACTGTGCGGCTAATCTCCCAGAAATTAGCACTACAAAGGAGGAGACGGGAATGGCAAAAATCATCGCAGTCGCAAATCAGAAGGGCGGTGTAGGTAAAACCACAACTGCAGTTAATCTGAGCGCTTGTTTAGCACACCTTGGAAAAAGAGCACTTTTAGTGGATAATGATCCACAGGGAAACTCCAGCAGCGGGTTAGGAATTGATAAAGGGCGCGTAGATAAGTCGATTTATGATGTTTTGATTAATGAAGTTGATATCCGAACAGTAATTAGAGAGACAATGATGGAAAACCTCTATATTTGCCCATCAAACATACAATTAGCAGGTGCAGAGGTTGAATTAGTTAATCAAATAATGCGAGAATCAAGGCTAAAAACATCTTTAAATGATATTCGAGATGAATATGACTATATTTTAATTGATTGTCCGCCGTCATTGGGTTTATTAACACTTAATTCATTGACCGCCGCAGACACCATTTTGGTGCCTATCCAGTGTGAATATTATGCACTTGAAGGATTAACGCAGCTAATGAGTACTGTAAAGCTTGTTAGAAAACATTTAAATCCTACTTTAGAGGTAGAAGGAGTAGTTCTAACAATGTTTGATGCAAGAACAAATCTGTCTCTTGAAGTGGTTGAAAGCGTTAGAAAACACTTTAATGATAAAGTTTATGGCACCTTGATACCAAGAAATGTAAGGCTTAGTGAAGCTCCTAGTTATGGGCTTCCAATAATACTTTATGATAAAACTTCAAAAGGAGCAGAAAGTTATGTGAACCTGGCTAAAGAAGTTATAGCTTGTACGAGGGGTGAATAGTATGAAACATGGATTAGGAAAAGGATTAGATGCCTTATTTGATATGAATGAGGATGAAAAGAATACAACAACCATAGATATAGATAGTATATCAAGAGATCCGGCTCAGCCAAGAAACCACTTTAACAAGGAAGACCTTGATGCTTTAGCACAGTCAATAGTTCAAAATGGCATAATTCAGCCTATTATTGTACGTCAAACTAACATAGGACATGTAATTGTAGCAGGAGAGCGCCGATTTAGGGCTGCAAAACTTGCCGGTTTGACAGAAATACCTATAATAGTGAAAGATTTGACCGATTTACAAGTTTTAGAAATTTCTTTAGTAGAAAATATTCAAAGAGAGGATCTTAATTCTATTGAAGAAGCAAATGCATATAAGCGCTTGGCAGATGAGTTTGGGCTTACACAGGAAAAAATAGCAAAAAGCATAGGTAAAAGCAGAGTTGCAATTACAAATAAGCTCAGATTACTTGGTCTTAGCGGACATATTCAAAATATGATAATTGAAGGAAAACTTTCAGAGGGACATGGACGTGCTTTACTTTCAATAGAAGATACAGAGAAAAGAAAAGAAATTGCTGATGAAGTAGTTGCAAAAGGGCTGAATGTCAGGGAAGTAGAAAAATTATCTAAAAAGAAGCAAAAACAGGGTAAAGTTACTGAACCAGTAGAACACGAGGAAGAATTCCTCAGAGTTGAAAATGATTTGGCTAAAAAACTTGGGACAAAAGTAAATATATCCCGAAACATTGAAAAAGGGAAAATTACCATTGAATACTATTCCATGGATGGACTCAACAGGATTATTGACATAATAAAAAAGTAGGATACAGGGTTAAGGAGAAAGAATATGAATGAAGTGACATTGATATTAGTGTGTGTGGGTGCAGCCATTATTTCCGGTATTTTATCTGGAGCTATAACAGCAGCAATAGTTTCAAAAAAGAAAACTTATAAAAACATTAATAAAGTAATGAAAAAAGCAGGAGTTGTTAAAAACTATTCTGAAATTGGCGAATTAATAGCAGCGCAAGTTGATAAAAACCTTTCACAACATGAGACAATGGAAAAAGCAATTGGGATTTTAAATTATGAGCGGCGTAAGAATATTAAGAAGGTTGGACACATAAGGTATAATTCAAGCGATGACATTGGCGGAAACCTCAGTTTTTCTATCGTAATGCTAAACGAAGAGAATACAGGAGTTATCCTTACAAACATTCGTATGATGGAAGGAAGCTCGTTATATTTAAGAGAAGTGGTAAGCGGAGAGTGTGAAATTACCATTTCAGAAGAAGAAAAGGAAGTGCTTAAGAACACACTAAATAAATAACAATAATTGTCAATTGTTAGACATACAAACAAGGGTGTTGTTTGCTAAATAGTGTTAACGGCATTCTTATTTTTTGATTGACAGTGATTCCCAATTTTGTTATATTACTAGATGCAACTTTGGAGAGATGGTCGAGTTGGTTTAAGGCACCAGTCTTGAAAACTGGCGTAGGGGTGACTCTACCCTGGGTTCGAATCCCAGTCTCTCCGCCATTGGAGAAGTACCCAAGTTGGCCGAAGGGGACGGTTTGCTAAATCGTTAGCAGGGGTAACTCTGGCGAGGGTTCGAATCCCTCCTTCTCCGCCACACATTGTCTGAAAACTCAGGCAAAACAACTGAAAACAGCTGGTTTTGGAAGGTTTTTCACCTCTCAAGACCAGCTGTTTTCTTTAGTTAAAAGAAGCTGTTTCTTTATCCCTTCATTGCTTCTATCAGTTTTTCTGTTCCCACCATGTTTTTGGCTCGTTTCATATTGTAAACCAGGAAACTAAGACCCATTTCGGCCTCAGCCTTCTCTTTTCCACGGCATAAAAGATAATATGCGTTATGATATCTCTTTACAGTGCCAAACGGATGCTCTGAAAGACACATTC